>UMIC01016321.1_pt1 | contig 255616 bp, 230 predicted proteins | sample 1965681 | NCBI WGS metagenome assembly UMIC01 (sample SAMEA4836114, study PRJEB28245) | human gut metagenome | biome: gut microbiome; material: fecal sample | place: Denmark | collected 2008
TGGACTTTTAACAAACTTACTTATTTGCAGGTCATTTCTCACCTGAATTTCTGTTGGTCTGTCCTGTATCTACTTTTTTCCGGGTCATTACACCTACAGTATTTCATGGAACAACTCTGCAAATTCTCCTGTCCGGATTATTCAATCGTTGCGGCTTTGATGAATTGGCTTCAGGATTTCTTAAATTTAATCGTTACTAATCGGCAATAAGCTTCTTGGGGAATAGACTTAGGGAATAGAAATATTGGAAATAATGGAAATGTCTTTTAGAAAAACCCCGGAACCAAAGATTCCGGGGCCTGATGATTTCTGTATTCGATAACAAACCTGAAAAGCTTTGCTCTTCTTCGTTCCTGATTATCGTTTAGAGAACTGAGGTGCTCTACGAGCTGCTTTGAGACCGTATTTCTTACGTTCTTTCATACGTGGGTCACGAGTTAAGAATCCAGCAGCTTTCAGAACTGGTCTGTAGTCGTTGTCTGCCTGAAGAAGGGCTCTTGCAACACCATGTCTGATGGCACCAGCCTGTCCTGTATATCCGCCGCCTGTTACGTTAACAAGAACGTCAAATTTGCCTTCTGTCTCTGTTGCAGCGAATGGCTGACGAACGATAACTTTCAGAGTCTCTAATCCGAAGTATTCGTCGATGTCTCTTTTATTAATTGTGATTTTGCCTGTACCAGGTGTAAGGTAAACTCTTGCGATTGATTTTTTTCTTCTTCCTGTTCCGTAGAATTTTGCGCTAGCCAATGTCTCCTACCTCCTATTAAAATGTTAAGGTTTCCGGTTTCTGAGCTTCATGTTTGTGCTCCGGTCCGGCATAAACGAAAAGTTTCTTGTACATGGTTCTTCCCAGAGGTCCTTTTGGAAGCATACCTTTAACTGCCAGCTCAACAACCTTTTCCGGTTTCTTAGCCATCATTTCTTTTAATGTGGTCTCTTTCATTCCACCAACATAATCGGAGTGATGATAGTAAATCTTCTGATCCATTTTCTTACCAGTAACTTTTACTTTGTCAGCGTTAACAATGATTACATAATCACCTGTATCAACGTGTGGTGTAAACTGAGGTTTATTCTTTCCTCTTAAAACGCTAGCAACACCAGATGCCAGACGGCCCAGTGTACAGCCTTCAGCGTCAACTACATACCATTTTCTTTCGATTTTATCTGGATTAGCCATATAAGTCTGCATGGTTTTACCTCCTGTTATTTATCAACGATAGTTTGTTTAATCACGGTCTCCCGCAATATCATGTATAAAATTTCCTGGTGAACAGTGCAAATCTATATACTGCGGAAATGTCCGAAACCGCTGATAAAAACACCTTTGCCGGGGCTTTGGCTTAAGTGTTATCGCACTATGTCACATTGGGTTATTTTACTATAATGCCCTTTGCATGTCAACAGTTATTTCCGAATTTTTTACATTTTTTTTACACCGTAAAACAGTTGTATTTTTTATCCCGAAAAACAGTTATAATATATCTATTATCATAGAAGAAAATATTTTACAGCGGAGGATATGCCATGTCCAGTATTACCCAAAAAGCTCTTATGGAGTCCCTGAAAAAACTTATGCTCCAGAAACCTTTAAACAAAATCACGATCAACGACCTGACCACCGACTGCGGAATCAGCCGCATGGCCTTTTATTATCATTTCAAGGACATCTATGATCTCGTAGAGTGGGCATGTCTGGAAGAATCCACCAAAGCCCTGCAGGGTAAAAAAACATACGAAACATGGCAGGAAGGACTTTTGCAGATTTTTGAAGCAGTCTATGAAAACAAACCGTTCATTATAAATGCCTATCATGCTGTAAGCCGTGAGCAGATTGAAAACTATCTTTTCCAGCTCACACATAATCTCATTATGGGTGTTGTACTGGAGCAGTCAAAAGAAACTGCGCTTTCCGACGCACAGAAAAATTTTATCGCTGATTTTTATAAATACAGTTTTGTCGGGATCATGCTCGACTGGATCCGCCAGGGCATGAAAGATGATTTCACTTCCATCTGCGACAATATGTGCATCACCATTCAGGGAAATATTACAAATTCTATCAAAAACTTTACAAATGTATCCAAATGATAAGATTTTGCTCATCCGGCATTTTTTGTCAATTGAATTGAACGGCAAATGGCAATACTATAGGAGACAGAAACAGAACAACAGATCATCATAAACAAATGAAAGGTGGTTTTTTATATGTCCAAAAAAAGTTTAAAACTTGGTGTTGCCCTTGCAGCCGGAGCAGGTGCTGCCGCCGTCCTCGCCAAAAATTCCAAATGTAATCCAGTCACTTCAAAGGCTCCAAGCAAATCAGCTTCATCAAAAAATTCTGTAAACTCCGACTACCGCAACACAGAACGCGGCAAGTACGAAAAAAACAGCAAAGGTATCTATTATACAAATGGAAACTACGAAGCATTCGCCCGTCCGGAAAAACCGGAAGGTGTTGACAACAAACATGCATACATCGTAGGAAGCGGACTTGCTTCTCTCGCTGCTGCCTGCTTTCTTGTCCGTGATGCTCAGATGCCCGGTTCCCACATCCACATTCTGGAAGCTATGGATATTGCCGGCGGCGCCTGCGACGGAATCTTTGATTCGACACGCGGTTACGTCATGAGAGGCGGCCGTGAGATGGAAAACCATTTCGAGTGCCTCTGGGATCTGTTCCGCAGCATCCCTTCCATCGAAACACCGGATGTTTCCGTACTGGATGAATATTACTGGCTGAATAAACATGACCCGAATTATTCTCTCTGCCGTGCAACCACAAATCGCGGCAAAGATGCCCACACAGACGGTAAATTCAATTTAAGCCAGAAAGGCTGTATGGAGATTATGAAACTCTTCATGACAAAAGATGAAGACCTCTACGATAAGACCATTGAAGATGTTTTCGACGATGAAGTATTCAATTCCACTTTCTGGCTGTACTGGAGAACTATGTTTGCATTCGAAAACTGGCACAGTGCTCTGGAAATGAAACTGTACTTCCAGCGTTTCATCCATCATATCGCAGGACTTCCGGATTTCAGTGCCCTGAAATTCACCAAATACAATCAGTATGAATCCCTGATTCTTCCGATGCAGAAGTATCTGGAAGCTGCAGGTGTGGACTTCCAGTTCAATACCGAAGTCACCAACGTTATCTTCGAATTCAAAGAAGACAAAAAGATTGCAACTGCAATCGAATGCAAAGTAAACGGAGTCGAAAAGGGCATCGTCCTTACTGAAAACGACCTCGTATTTGTAACAAACGGAAGCTGTACAGAAGGTACGATCTACGGTGATCAGAACCATGCGCCAAACGGTGATGCAGAAGTCCGTACAAGCGGCTGCTGGTCCCTCTGGAAAAATATCGCAGCACAGGATCCGTCTTTCGGACATCCGGAAAAATTCTGCTCCGATATCAGCAAGACCAACTGGGAGTCTGCAACTATCACCACACTGGATGACAAAATCATTCCTTATATCACGGATATTTGCAAACGCGATCCACGCACCGGCAAAGTTGTTACAGGCGGTATCGTAAGCTGCCAGGATTCCAGATGGCTTTTAAGTTGGACGATCAACCGCCAGGGACAGTTCAAAGATCAGGACAAAGACAAAGTCTGCGTATGGGTTTACGGACTGTTTACAGATGTACCTGGTGATTATATTAAGAAACCGATGAAAGACTGTACCGGTAAAGAGATCACCGAAGAATGGCTTTACCACCTCGGTGTGCCGGAAGAGCAGATTGAGGAGCTTGCAGAAAACAGTGCTGTATGCGTTCCTACCATGATGCCTTATATCACTGCATTCTTCATGCCAAGAGCAAAAGGTGACCGCCCGGACGTTATACCAGATGGCTGCGTAAACTTCGCATTCCTCGGTCAGTTCGCAGATACTCCACGTGACACAGTCTTCACCACAGAATACTCTGTCAGAACCGCTATGGAAGCCGTTTATGGACTTCTCGGTGTGGACCGTGGCATACCGGAAGTATGGGGAAGCGTTTACGATATCCGCGAACTTCTAAGCAGCAGTGTGAAGCTGATGGACGGCAAATCTCCTCTGGAAATCGAATTTCCGGGAGCGAAGCTCATCAAAAAACCTCTGCTCCACTTCATCAGGGGAACTGTGATCGAGAAAATCTTACGAGATTACGATGTACTGAAAGACGGAATGTAATTCTTATAAAACAAAAATGTGCAATATTTCTATAATATGTGCTACTGCATCTGAGAATCAGATATGATATCTTAAGTATGCACACATATTCAAGAAAACACCGGAACAGGTTTCCTGACCTGCTCCGGTGTTTTTCTTATAATATAATCAGTTATTTAATTTTTAATGAATAGGAGTGTTTGCCGCCTGTCCAGAATGTCTTAATATAAATTGTCTCGCCTTTTTTCAGAGAGATCTTTGCATAACGGGTATGAAGATCAGAAGCCGTTTTGATCTTTCTGCCTTTTGTGTAGGTATTGTACCATGCCTTTGAGCAAATGTTCAAAACAGAGGATTTTCCACCGTTAGTCTTGACTCTCTGCATGCTTCTTCCATATTTGGTATTCTTATAAATGTAAACAGATCCAAGATGTCTTTCAGACGGAGTGTAACCTTTCAGCTTACGGAAATCACTGAATGTCAGAGTATATTTTCCTTTCTTCGGTGCAGTAAAGCGAATGTAATCGTCTTTATTCATCTTTGTCTTACTTAATACTCTGTAGGTTCCTTTTTTCTTAATGTTTACAGCTTTATTTGGATTTTTGTTAGCTGTCACGGTTCTGGCAGCCTGTACTGGAACCTGAAATGGTCCAGATAACATTGTCACCGCTGTAAGGACAATTAAGAGTGCACATAATAGTTTCTTTGCTTTTTTCATCACATATCCTCCTGAATATTTTGATAAAAAAATTTATCCATAGAAGACGGTGCAAGTCCAGTATTTACCACGAAAATTCACTAAAAAAAGTTTCGAATTATCACTGTTCAAAGGTAATATCCCACGAGATGTTTTGCTATGAATATGGCAAAATCCCGAATTATGTTGATTCCCTGATCACCAGTTCTGTATCAAGCAAAAGAGATTTCATCTCCTCCTGTGGATCCTCGATCAGTTCCAGAAGCATTTCACATGCTGTATAACCCATCTGAAATTTCGGCTGATTCACAGTTGTGATCGAAGGTGAGGTCATAGAGGATAACTCAATATTATCAAATCCGACCACCAGAATATCCCGCGGTACATGCAGGTGAAAACGCTTCGCTGCACGGATCACTGCCGCCGCAAAAACATCGGATATGGTAAAAAATGCATTCGGTCTGCTGTCAGAATTCAGGAGTCTGCATACCGCCGCATAAGCCATCTCATAGCTTACTTCCGGCAGCTGCACGATCCACTGCTTCGGGATCATAACCTCCGCTTTGCGAAGTGCATTCATAAATCCCTCCTGACGCCTTCTTGCATATTTGAAATTCCCTGGTCCGTTGATCAGGGCAATCTTACTTCCTCCATTTGACAGAAGATATTCCGTTGCAAGTTCTGCTGCTCTGGTGTCATCAATACTGACATATGGGTAATCCGCATGGTCATTATATTCACAGCACTGTACCAGCGGAGCGATCACTCGTATCTGATTCAGGCCCTCTTCCGAAACACGATTCAGAAGAATCACGCCTGCTGCATCCACTCTCCGCAGAAGATTGCAGAAATCCAGCAGATTCCCTTTATTCAGATGTGATTCATGGATCAGCAGATGGCATCCATGTGCCTTTGCAGATACTCTCGCACCCCGGATGATCTCCTGATAAAATACATTCTCGATTCCCGGAATGTTCAGAACGATCAACGGCTGTGTCTCCTTCGAAACTGTGACTGTATTTTCTATCTGACAGCCCAGAGAACGCATTGCTTCCTCTACCCGTCGTATCGTCGGCTCTTTTACCAGTTCTCTGTGATTCAGGACTCTCGATACCGTTGCCGGTGATACCTGCGCTTTTTCCGCAATTAATGAAACAGTTATCTTCTTCATATTTTCTCTCTTTTTCAGGTTTTCTAAATTATTTCTATTATAAAGTATAAAGTATTTTTCGCCTGTTTAACAGAGATTTTATTCTGCTTTCTTAAATTTCTGTTTGATCTGAGGTCCCACGATCTGTACCATGATGACGATCAGAAGGATAATTCCCTTGATTGCATTATTGATAAGAGAATCCATTTTAAGGGACACAATGATCTTGTCAATGATCGTATAGGACATTGCGCCAAACAGGATTCCGAGGCATTTTCCTTTACCACCTGACATGCTGATTCCGCCAAGTACTGCTGCTGCGATTGCATACATTTCATAGCTGTTTCCTGTGGTTGCCGGGTCAGCAGAAGCATTCATGGCAATCCATAAGAAAGCACCGATGCCAACAAGCGCACCTGCAATCACAAATACGGAAATTTTTACAGCCGCTGTATTGATTCCTGCCATCTGCGCACCTTTCATATTGCTTCCTACTGCATAAACTTTTTTACCGTATTTCGTGCTTGTTGTGATATATACAAAAACAAGTGTCATGATAATAAGGATCAGACCAACGATCGGGATCGTAGATACTTTTCCATTACCAAAATTATAAAGTGTCTGATAAGAAGACTGGCTGTTTGCCATCTTATACACAGAACTTCCGCCGCCGATCAGGGCTTTATCCACATGCTGGCAGAAATACTGCGCAAAAGAACGATAGATCAGCATTGTTGCCAGAGTTACGATAAATGCAGGCATCTGGATCCATCCGACCATCACACCATTGATCAGTCCGCAGAATGCGCCAAACAGAACTGCAAATAAGAATGTAAGCACAATGCTGTTTGTCATGTTAAAAATGATAACGGAAAATCCACCATCCAGAGCCAGCATAGATCCTACAGAAAGGTCGATTTCGCCTGTGATACAGATAAGTCCCATACCAAGACCAATGATACCGATTACTGCGGAATGACGAAATACATTCATCATACCGCTCCAGGTCAGTCCGTTTGTTGTCAGTGCATATACAATAAAAATCGCTACAAAAACAATGATATAACTGTTTTCTCCCAAAAATCCTGCCACACGTCCAGGAACTGTTGTATTCTTTTTACTCATTTTATTTTCCCTCCTCTGCCTGTGCTGCATTTGTTGAATACATCATAACTGTCATCTCGTCGATTTCCTGATGTTCCAGAATCTTAATGATTTCTCCGTTATAAAATACCGCACAGTAATCGGCAACCTTCTGAATCTCCGGTATTTCCAAAGTATTGATCAGAATCGTTTTGCCCTGCTTTGCAAGTTCCAGGATCAGTTTGTAGATTTCCGCTTTTGCGCCTACATCTATTCCCTGTGTCGGATTATCCAAAAGAAGGATTTCCGCATCTGTATTCAGCCAGCGTGCAAGAAAAACTTTCTGCTGATTTCCACCACTTAAGGAAGTGATCAGGTCTTCGCAGGAATTTGCCTTGATATTCAGCATTTCTTTATATTTTTTGTAATTTTTAATCTCTTTCTTTTTGGAGATAGCCGGTTTCCATGCAGAAAGCGTATGTTCTGACAGATACATGTTCTCCAGAATACTCATATCCGGAATTACAGAATTTTCTTTTCTGTTGGATGCCAGCATAGCAATCCGGTCTTTCATTGCTGTATGGATGGAATGATCCCGCATGACTTTACCCATTGCACGCATTTCGCCGCTGTAGGCTCTCGTCACACCAAACATACACTGCATCAGTTCACTGCTTCCGGCACCCTGAAGTCCGGTCAGTCCGACGATGCTGCCTTTTTTTACCGTCAGATTTATATTGCGAAAACCTTCTCCGCTGAAATTCTTCAGTTCCAGGATCGTATCGCCGAGTGGTCGTTTTTCGTATACATCCTGATCCGAGTATTTCTCCCCAACCATCATACGTGTAACGTCTTCCGGTGTAGTATCTTTGATATTTCCAGAACCTATAAATTCTCCGTTTCGGAATACGGTATATCGGTCTGACAGACGGAAAATCTCCGGCATTTTATGTGAAATAAAGATAAAGGAAGTTCCCTTTTTCTTTAAATTGTTTACGATTTCAAACAGATGTGCCACCTCATCATTGTTTAAGGATGTTGTCGGCTCATCCAGAATCAGAAGTTTTGCTTTAAAAAACAGCGCTTTTGATATTTCAAGCAACTGTTTCTGGCTCGTTTTCAGTTTGGAAACCTGCTGTGTCGGATCAATATCCACTCCCAGTTCATGAAACAGTCTCTCTGCCTCCTGAATCATCTTTTTCTTATCCAGGCGGCCCAGTTTTGTTGTGTATTCTTTCTGAAGGAATATATTTTCATAAACTTTCAGATCATTAAACAAATTTAATTCCTGATGTACAAAAGCAATTCCCATATTTTCGGACTGCCTGATCGTAATATTTTTTAATTCGGTTCCATCAAATTCGATTTCGCCTTTATCGCGCGGAAATACACCTGTCAAAACATTCATAAGTGTTGATTTTCCCGCACCATTCTCACCGAGAAGTGCATGCACTTCTCCTTGTTCTACTGTAAGCTGTACGTTTTTCAGTACAGGAATCCCACTGAAGGACTTACAGATATTCCTCATCTGCAATAAACTCATAATTCTCGCCTCCCCGCCCAATCTGTCGGACTTTTTGATACACTGCTCTGATACACATTCACTTAATTATCTGACAGAAGGGAACTTTTCAGTTCCCTTCGCCATTTCTGTCTTATTAAAAAGAATTATATCACAAAAAATGCTCGATTTAGAAAGAAGGATAATCTTTTACGTTGTCCTTATTTACGATTTCGCAGGCAATTACGTGATCCTGTTCTACATCTTTTCCATCCAGATAATCAACCATATCCTGGATTGCTGTCTGGATCATTGCAGGGCTGTAAGTTACAGATACAATACCACCAAACTGATCTGCGATATCTGTGAAGGATTCACCACGAAGTACTGCATAAAGCTCATCCAGTCCGCCACAGCCTGTCAGATAAGGTGCATTTCCGAGGAATTTTTCTTTTGTTGCATCGTCGATTCCGCCGCCCTGAAGAGCTTCAAGGATACCCATTGCAAGTTCATCGTCTTCTGCATAGAACCATTTGATATCTGCGTTGGATGCATCTCCGAGCAGAGATTCATAGGCTGTCTTTGTATCAGAACGGCTCCAGTTCATAGCACCTGAATATGTGATAGATTTCAGATCGTCTTCAGACCATTTTGCATCGTCTGCAATTGTTTTTCCATCGTATTCCAGTTCTCCGGTAAGGTACTTTGTGAATCCTTCATCACGGAGAGTTGTTACAGAAGAAGTATCTCCTTCATATACATAAACTGCATCACCAGGTTTCATACCCTGCTCTGTATAGTAAGCTGCACATGCTGCTCCGATACCTTCATTGTCACCTTTTACATTGGATACTGCGCTGTCAGCCACACCATCGATGATACGGTCAAATGCTACGTATGGGATTTCTGCATCAACCAGCTGCTGGATTGCAGACTGAACAGTGTCATCGATTGGCTGAATTACAACTGCAATGTTGTCTTCACCTGCTGCGATGATATCTTCGATGTTAACGATCTGCTCTGCTGCATCTGCAGATGTGATCAGTTCTGCACTGTATGTGCCATCATCATTTACTTCTTCAATTTTTTCTTTTGCAAATGTTGCTACGGAGCCGGTCCAGCCATGATCTTCCGGAGCTGTCAGCACATAAATGTGTGTAGCATCTCCATCTCCGTCTGCAAATACAGGAGTAACCATACTACCCATTGTCATAGCAGCGATCAGCATGCAAACTACTGTTTTCTTCATAATTCATTTCCTCCTTTTGGAATGTTTTTGTTTTTAATAAGCGGCTTCCCCGCATTATTTCATTATTTAATGTTTCAATTATTTTTCAGATCACAAACTGTCTCATGTATCTGAGCGAAAGCTTCAGGCTGTCCAGCACTCTTTCTTCGGATTCTTCAAAAGATTTGTCTTCGATTTCTATGCATGTATATCCTTCAAATCCAATATCCGTTAATGCGGACACGTATTTGCCCCAGTCTACATCTCCCAGTCCCGGAAGTTTCGGTTTCATATACTGAAGCGGATATGCCATCGTACCGCACTCTTTCAGTTTGTCTTTGAAAAGCTTGATATCTTTGTAATGCACGTGGAAAATTTTGTCCTTAAACTCATAAAGCGGCTGGATATAATCAATCATCTGCCATACAAAATGAGACGGATCATAATTGATTCCGATGTAATCACTGTCCAGAATCTCAAAAACTTTTCTCCAGATCACCGGTGTTGTCATCAGGTTCTGTCCACCCGGCCACTGATCTCCGTCAAAAAGCATCGGACAGTTTTCAATCGCAATGCGCACTTTCTTTTCTTCTGCATAACGTACGATCGGAATCCAGATTTCTTTTACCAGCTCCAGATTTTCTTCTACTGTTTTTGTCTGGTCTCTTCCGATAAAAGTTGTAACAAGGTTAATTCCGAGTTTTTTGCTTGCATCGATTACTTTATATAAGTGTTCGATGTTGGCAGCTCTTTTTTTCAGATTTCCGTCCATGGTGTTCGGATAAAATGCCAGCGCGGAAATCTCCACATTCTTTTCTTTGCAATAAGAAAGGATTTCTTCTGCTTCTTTGTCTCCCAGATTTGCTACATCAATGTGGCTGACACCCGCGTATCTGCGCTCTGCTTTTGCTTTCGGCCAGCATGCAACTTCCACACATTCGTAACCGATCTCAGAAACCGTATCGATCATCTTTTTGAAATCGTAATCTTCCAGTATTGCACTGACTAATCCTATCTTCACTCTAATTCCTCCTCATCCACGCGAACAGTTCTTCCAAGCTCGCTTGATTTCAGACTGCCGAAAATAGCTTTCATTGCACTCAGGACACTCTTTCCTGAAACAGCAGGTTCTGTATCATTTTCTACAGACTCTACAAACGCATCAATGATTCCTGATTTTGTCTGATTATCATTTGTCTGAATCTGGTCGATATCGTAGAAAACTTTTCCACCGTCTTTACGGATCAGTTCGATGCAATATTTCGGATTATGATAAATCTTGAGCATTCCCTCTGTTCCATAGATAATCGTGGAATTATCTTCCTCACCATAATAAGTCCAGCTGGCTGTCATCGTTCCGATGATTCCGCTCTTCATTCTGTAAATGCAGATTGCATTGTCATCTACACCGATCAGATTTCCATTACTGTCTTTCTTATCCAGTGTCGTCACTTTCGCAGTTGTTTCTTCTACTGTATCATCAAGCAGGTACTGGATAAGGTCTGTCTTATGTACACCAAGATCTGCCATAGCTCCCATAGCAGCTCTCTTTTTGTCGAAGAACCAGTTCTGTGGTCCGGCATCTACGCTCCAGGTTTCCGGGCCGCCATGTCCGAATGTTGTTTTGAAAGTAAGAACCTTACCGATATCCCCATGTTCGATGAGTTTTCTTGCTTCTGCATGAGCTTTGGCAAATCTCTGATTCTGACCGATCATGAGTTTCTTACCCATCTGCTCTGCTGTATCCACCATCATCTGACAGTCTTTTAATTTTGTTGCCATCGGTTTTTCACAAAGTACATGTTTTCCTGCTTTTAATGCAGCAATCGTAATCTCGGCATGTACATGATTTGCCACACATACACTGACTGCATCAATTTCCGGATCTGCCAGCATTTCCTCAATGCTTTCATAAGACTTGCAATTATATTTTTCAGCAAGGTCTTTTGCACGCTGCAGATTCAGATCATAAAGGCCAGTCAGTTTTGCATTCGGATTATCCAGATATTCCGGAATATGACGAACCTGTGCAATCTTTCCACAGCCTATAATTCCGACTTTCACCATCTTATCTCCCCCTTTATGATTTCATTTTTTCTTTCATTTTTCGTTTCATTTTTCATATAAAACATATCATTTTTCATAAATACGGTCAATATTTTTATGCTATACGTATATTTTTTCTATGTTTTGCATCTTTTTATTATTTATTTTTGATATTTATTACCATATTTTATGTTTTATTTCTGAAAAGTTTTCATTTCTTTCACGTATCCTCGCGGAGCGTTTTTGTGTAACAGGAACATTACGGAGTAATTTCCTGTCACATAAAAAAGACACACATCTCTGTATGTCTCTCTGTCATGTCTTATCGAATATTTTCCGGATATTCCACACCTTCCGGCAATGGCTGCCATTCGTTCAGCCCAAGGCTCTGCTTGAACTTAGCCTGTTCAAGTGTCAGCTTCGGAAGATCATCTTTCAGATATTCCATCAGCTCATCAATTCCCTCACGTGTTACGTTGTTGACTTCAAAAATCCGCTCACATCCCATGTTCTCCATCCACTGTCGTACCATCGGAAGATTGGCGTGAGGAGAATCCACCTTTGTGATAATTCCGATCAGCGGTCTCAGAAGAAAGTTTCTGCTGCCATCGCTGAACAGGTTAAAAGGCTCGTTTGCCGCCTGCACGATTGCAATGACATCGGCCTCAAAAGAAAAGCACGCAAGTCCCACACTGAAATGCTTGGACTCCGCGTATTCACCCGGAGAATCGATCGTATCTTCTTTTGTATTTGTATACTGAGTCTTGTGGTAGTGCAGCTCTTCTCCCTTCAGTGCCTGTGTCAGAGAAGTCTTGCCCGCCTCACTTCGTCCCATTAAAAAGATTTTTTTCATTCTGTCATCCTGTCCTGTTTCAGCTTCTGTGGATCTCACAGACATCAAAATGTAGTTCGTCGCGGAAAAATCTCACAACTTCTTCGACTGCTGTCATTACCTGAGAAAACCCGCCTGTTATGATTAATGCTCCGCTGAAACGATCCATAAATCCAACTTCAACATGTGCAGCCTTTACCGCCACATCCGTCGCAACCACAATGGCCTCCCACGGTGTCACACGCATGATCCCGATAGTTTCTCCTCTGTGGTCTTCGCCTTCATGTACTCCGATATGAAGCGCAAGATTCTCATAAACAGAACCATCCGATGGAGTGAATACATGTGCAAAGTCAAGGGATTTACCCGGAACCCGTACCCGTGTCAGTCGAAGTTTCTTTCCTTTAAGATTTTCATAGTCGTCATGAAACAGTCTCTCGAGAAGTTCCTCGCTCGTTATACGTTCTTCCATGCTGTACTTCCTATCTCTTCGTGATGTCACAGACTACATATCCCAGCGTATCACGGAAATACTCCACAACTTCTGTCATCGCAGACATGACATCGGAAATCTCTCCCGTAATAATCATGGTTCCTGTAAAACGGTCTGCAAATCCAAGATAAACGTTACCGCTCTTTACTGCAATATCTGACGCGATAACCGCTGATTCTGACGGTGTCATATTCATGATCCCGATTGCAGATGAACCATAATCCACCTGCGGATTCAGTCCGAGTTTCTGATATATGATCGGAGCCGGGCCGCCCATTACATGCGCAAAGGTAATTTCCTTACCTGCTACCGTCTCCTGTACGATTCTGATCTTATCGCTATGTTCACTTGCCATTGACAGCTCCTCACTTTCGCTATAATGCCTTATACTAAATTGTACTATTTTGTTAATATAAAGTCAAGGTAATTTTCCTTTAAATCAGCATAAAACAACATTTACTCAAAATAAAATCCACATAAAACAACACTTTTTTCTTTTTATGTTTCTACAAAGCCAAAAAAGCAACTGTTTCAGGTGTTTGTCCAAAACAGTTGCTTAATATTGTATCTATTATATTTCATTCATGTAGTGATATGGAATTTTATTTCTGGTACATATCAGACTGGTCACTGTCAAAATAATTGATACGCATAGATGCCTTAACATCATTCAGTGTCTCAGCTGCTTTTGCTTGTGCAACCTTGCTTCCCTCTCTCAGGATATCGAGTACATCCGGGATACGCTGTTCCCACTCTTTACGTCTTGTACGGATCGGTGAAAGCTCTGCCTGCATAACATTATTCAGGAATTTCTTAACCTTCACATCACCAAGACCGCCTCTGCGGTAATGATCCTCGAGTTCTTCCAGGTTCTGATATTCCGGAAGGAATTCCGGGAAATATTCATCCCTGCAGAATGCTTCCAGATAAATAAATACCGGGTTGCCTTCCACACGTCCCGGATCCTGCACACGAAGATGGTTCGGATCGGTAAACATGGACATAATCTTTTTCTTAACATCGGCTTCTTCATCAGAAAGGTAGATACAGTTGCCGAGAGATTTACTCATTTTAGCTTTGCCGTCGATACCAGGCAGACGGAAGCATGCTTTATTGGACGGAAGCACGATCTTCGGATCAGTCAGTGTCTCACCGTAAACAGTATTGAATTTGTGTACAATTTCTTTGCACTGCTCAATCATCGGCATCTGATCCTCGCCAACCGGTACATGTGTTGCACGGAAAGCGGTGATGTCTGCTGCCTGGCTAATCGGGTAACAGAAAAATCCAACAGGAATGCTGGCTTCAAAATTTCTCATCTGAATCTCGGATTTTACGGTAGGGTTACGTTGTACACGTGCCACTGTAACAAGATTCATATAATAAAATGTAAGCTCTGTCAGTTCCGGTACCATGGACTGGATAAAAATCGTAGATTTCGCCGGATCGATTCCGCATGCCAGATAATCCAGTGCAACCTGAATGATATTCTGACGTACTTTTTCCGGATGCTCTGCATTGTCTGTCAATGCCTGTGCATCTGCGATCATAATATAAACTTCATCGTAATCACCGGAATTCTGAAGTTTCACACGTTCCTTCAGTGATCCTACGTAATGTCCTACATGAAGTCTTCCTGTAGGACGATCCCCTGTTAAAATTACCTGTTTCATTTATTCCTTCTCCTCAGAGCGCTCTTTTGCAGCTTCAGGCGCCTCTTTCTCAGTATTTTCTCCCGTTTCTCCTGCTGCTTCTGTTGCTGCTCCTTTTTCCAGATCTCTTAAAACTTCCTCACAGCCTTCTTCCGGTGTTCTTTCTTCATACGGAACAAAGCCTGCATGATGTCCTACGTATTTGTATGCAGGACGGATGATCTTGCTTGCATTAAGGATTTCTTCAAGACGATGTGCACTCCATCCAGGAATACGCGCAATGGCGAAAATCGGAGTAAACAGCTCTTTCGGGATTCCAAGCATAGTATATACGAAACCGCTGTAAAAGTCTACGTTTGCACAGACATTTTTGAAAAGTCTGCGCTGCTCCATAACGAGTCTTCCACCCAGACGTTCTACCAGTTCATACAATGCAAATTCTTTCATCATGCCCTTTTCCTGAGCAAGTTCTCTGGCAAATCTCTTGAGGATCACTTCACGTGGATCGGAAAGTGTATAAACTGCATGTCCCATACCATAGATCAGACCGGTATGATCAAATGCATCTTTATCAAGGATCTTACGGAGATAATTTTCCACTTCTTTCTCATCGGACCAGTCTTTTACGTTTGCCTTGATGTCCTCGAACATATTCTGCACTTTCAGGTTTGCACCACCATGACGAGGTCCCTTCAGGGAACCGATGGATGCTGCAATAGAAGAATAAGTATCGGTGCCGGATGAAGTAACTACATGCGTAGTAAATGTAGAGTTGTTACCACCGCCATGCTCTGCATGAAGAATGAGTGCAATATCCAGAACCTTCGCTTCCAGTTCAGTGTATTTGCCATCCGGACGGAGCATCAGAAGGATGTTTTCCGCGAGGGAAAGTCCCCTCTGAGGATTACGGATAAACAGCGTCTCATCTTTACGGAAATGTCTGTAGGAATGATAGGAATATACCGCAATGAGCGGAAGCTTCGCAATCATCTCAATACTCTGACGAAGAACATTCTCTGCGGAAATATCTTCTGCTTTTGAATCGTAGGTATACAATGTCAGAATACATCTCTGCATTGCATTCATGATATCACTGTTGGATGCTTTCATAACAACATCTCGAACAAAACGTCCTGAAAGTGTTTCGAAGTTTTCCATAACGTTTCTGAATATCTGCATATCTTTTTCAGAAGGAAGTCTTCCGAATAATAAAAGATATATTGTCTCTTCGAAGCCGAATTTGCGGTCTTTCAGTCCATCTACGATATCGTTTACATTATATCCCTGATAATAAAGTCTGCCGTGTGCCGGAATCTTACGCCCATTTACCAGATCATATCCTGTAACATCAGAAATCTCGGTAAGTCCTGTCAGGACACCTTTACCTGCTGAGTCACGGAGACCTCTTTTGACATCATATTCTACATACAGATTCGGGTTGATCCGGTGACCATTCATCAGCTCTTCCCCAAGCAGTTCCATGCTGTCCCGCAGGCTGCCCATCTCTTCAAGATTCATCATTTCATGATCTGCCATTTTCTCTCTTCCTCCATCTCGCACTATTCGCCCGTGACACTTATATTTCTTCAGGTGTATCGCGCGTTCATACTTTACAAAGCTAAATTGCTTTCATTTTACACGAATATACATAAAAATACAATAGATATACGCAGAAAACTTTCATATTAAAAAGTTTTACAGTGCAAAAATACCGCCGGATAGATTTTCATCCTCCGCCGGTATCCATAACACCATTAGTTTTCTTTCATAATCTGAATGAGCTTATTGACATTTTCTGCATTCCATTCACCAATCTCCAGCTCTGCATATGGAATATTCTGATCACCGGAGTCCGGATTATGATACCATACACATTTTGCTCCGGCGGCTTTTGCTGCCTTTCCGCCATTTGTAGAATCTTCAATGATCAGGCATTCCTGTGGGCTTACCCCCAGTTTTTCCATTGCACGCAGAAATATATCCGGTGCCGGTTTTGGCTCGGCAACTTCTCTGCCGCTTGTTATGCTCTGGAAACAATTACGTACATCCAGTACATTCAGAGTTTCTTCTATTACATCTGTGGGAGAGGAAGATGCAACAGCCAGAATATACCCTGCCTCTTTAAGTTTACTTACAGCTTCTTTCACCCCTGAAAGAAAAGGAAAACCATCACGCTCAACAATTTCTTTTTTCTTCTGCTGCATTTTTTTCAGAAGTTCATCAGGATCTCTTTTTAATTTTCCAAATTTTTCTTCAAGCAATTGTATCAGATATTCTCTTGTCGAACCGATGCATGGCTTATAAATATCATACGTCAGATTTATTCCATCTTCTTCCATAAGAATTTTCCAGCACTTAAAATGCAGTGGTTCTGTATTTATCAGGACACCATCCATGTCAAAAATGATTGCTTTCATATCTTTCCTGCCCGTTTTTATTCAAGATTTGCATGCAATTTAAACATTTCTTCTTCTGTTCTTCCTGTTTTTTTCATCAGGATCATGATCACGGCATCGTATACAAGCCAGGTCATCTGCTCAAAAGCATTTCCCATAGGCTGTACAGACTTCACCGTATCTTCCAGATTGCTCTTTGGGGTTGCACCCGGAATGCAGATCCACGCCTCGGAAAGTTTTCCGATCGAAGCTTCCGGATGTATGGTAACTGTAATAACAGATGCCCCAATCTTCTTTGCCTTCTGTGCCATTACCACAAGGCTTCCTGTCTCTCCGCTTCCGGAGCCGATAACAAGAAGATCACCTGCCTTAATCGCCGGTGTTGTCGGTTCTCCGACAAAAAATACAGTCAGACCCATATGCATCAATCTGTTGGCAAAAGCACGGGCCACAAATCCGGAACGTCCTGCACCTGCAACAAAAATTCTGTCTGCTTTCAGGATCGCATCTGCAAATTTTTCCATTTCAGCCTGAGAAACCAATTTTTCGTTTTCTGCAAGTTCCTGAATGATACTTTTTAAGATTGTGTCTGCCATAACTGTCTCCTTTATTTAAGCTGCATGTAAATTTCCTTTGCTGCTGCTACCGGATCTTCTGCGTGGCAGATACCGCCTCCTACGATCAGCACATCAGGACGATATTCGATATAATCTTTTACTGTATCTGCATGGATGCCGCCTGCAACAGAGATCTTTGCTTTTTGGGCTGCGGCACTCATGACCTTCAGATCGTCCAGAGGCGTTCTTCCGATTGCCTGCTGATCTGTGCCGGTATGAACAGCGAGTCCATGTACACCGATCTCTTCCAGTTTTGCAATTCTTTCTTCCATGTTTTCCACACAGATCATATCAACAACGATTTCTTTACCGTATTTTTCTGCTGCCTCTTTACATCCCTGGATCGTCAGATTATCGGTTACGCCAAGTACTGTAACATAATCCGCCCCTGCTTTCAGCGCTTCTTCTGCCTCATAATAACCGGCATCCATGATCTTCATATCAGCCAGTATCTCTTTGTCCGGAAAATGCTCTTTCATAGTCCGGACAGCCTGCATTCCATATTCGTATACAAAAGGTGTGCCGATCTCAATAATATCAATATAATCTCTGACCTTTTTTACCAGTTCCAGAGCACCTTCCAAAGTAACATCATCCAATGCAATCTGTAATTTCATGTTTTTCTCCTATTCAAGATTTGCGTGGTATTCCCAAAGTTTGTCAAGTTCCAGATGTTTGTCCCTCACAAGCATCAACGCTGTCGTATCTCCGAAAAGAAGAAGACTCTGTTCAAAAAGTGATGTCATAGGCTGTTCGGAATGGATTTCATCCGGTGCTTTTGCACGGCTTTCAACAGGAATACGCACAAATAAATCTGCCACATCTTTCAGTCCGCTGTTTGGATTACTTCCTATATGAATCACTTTGGCTCCGATTGCTTTGGCTTTTCCTGCAATTCCTGCCGGAAACATGGTCTCGCCGCTTCCGGAACCAACGATCAGCACATCATCTTTTGTGATTGCCGGCTCGGTGATCTGTCCGACGATCACTGTATCAATGCCAAGATGTGCATATCTTTTTGCCATTGCCTCGAGTGACAGAAGCACTCTGCCTACGCCTACAAAAAATACCTTTCTTGCCACTGTGAGCATTTCCAGATATTCCAGAACTTTTTCCGACTCGATTGCTTTCAGTGCTTTAGTGCATTCTTCTATCACAAGTGCTGCAGACTCTGCATAATCTTCTGCCTTCATATTTTTATTCTCCTATGATCTTTCTGAATTTCTCGAGATTTTCTTCCAGCGTGCCTGCCTTTGAGAAAATGCTGGATGTGCCGGCAACATATATGTCTGCTCCGGCCGCATGCATTTTAACTGCATTTTCAAAGCTTACGTTTCCGTCTGCCTCGATCAGTACTTCGGAATATCCTTTTTCATTCAGTAATTTACGTATTCTGGTAATCTTATCCAGAGTTGCCGGGATCAGTTTCTGTCCCGCAAATCCGGGATTTACTGTCATACACAGAACCATGTCCACATCCGGAAGAATGTCTTCCAGTACACATACCGGTGTCGCCGGATTGATTGCTATTCCGGCTTTAACCCCCATCGCTCTGATGGATGCCAGTACTTTCTGCGGATGAAGTGTTGATTCATAGTGGATACAGATAATATCATTTTCGTCACAGCAGGTCAGTTCGGGGATAGTCTGCTCCGGATGTTCGATCATCATATGGATGTCCAGCGGTGTTTTGCTGATCTTCTTTAATGCTTTAATAAAATCTGTACTCAATGTGATATTCGGAACAAAATGATTATCCATCATGTCAACATGAAAATAATCCACACCGACTTTTTCAAGTTTCTCAATATCGCTCTGCACATTCATCAGATCCACACACATCAGCGAAGGTGAAACATAACCTTTTCTCATTACAGTACACCTCCAATTCTTTCTGTCAGAAAGTTCTCTACTTCTTCCTCTGTCGGTATGGATGTCTGTGCACCCAGTCTTGATACGCAGATGCCTGCTGCTGCATGTGCAAAAAGAATCGCATCTTCAATCTTGCTGCCTTTGCAGAGTCTGATTGCCAGTGCAGCACCGAAAGTATCTCCTGCTGCTGTGGAATCTACTGCTTTTACCTTAAAGCACTCGATAAATTTTGCCTCTGTTCCATTATAAAGCAGAGCACCTCTTTCTCCCATCTTCAGGATGACATACTGAGGACTTACCTCATCATACAGCCATTTTGCTGCTTTGAGCGCATTTTCATTGCTGTCGATACAGATTCCGGTAAGGGCTTCTGTTTCTGCTTCATTTGGCGATAAAATAAAAAGACCTTTTAATCGTTCCAGCGGAATCTTCATAGCCGGCCCTGCATCCAGAAATACCGGTATTCCTTTTTCCCTGGCCAATTCATAGGTCTGGTAAACTGTTTCAAGCGGCATTTCAAGCTGCATGACTACCATATCAAATTCATTTTCATCCATTGCTTTTCTGACAGCATCCGGACTTAACCGATCATTACCGCCCATAGCTACATAGGATACATATCTGCCAGTCCGATCATCCAGCAGCATCAGTGCCAGTCCTGTCTGTGTCTCAGGATCTATCACCAGATAATCTGTATTTACACCGGCCTTATCCAGAGATGCTTTTACCTGTTTTCCGTTTTCATCATCTCCGATACAGCCTACAAATACAACGTCCGCTCCCTGTTTAGCAACGGCAAAGGCCTGATTAGAGCCTTTGCCGCCAGGAGCATAACCATAATGTCTGCATCGAATGGATTCTCCGTATCCCGGAATTGCATTTGCACCTTCCACAAAGAGATCCATATTGATGCTTCCCACAACTAAAATCTTAGGTTGCTTCATATTATCCTCCATTTTCTGTAACTGAATGCTCAGCCTTATTTCTGGCTTAATTTTGCCATTCTTCTCTTCTCGATCGTGAAGTTCATGATAAGAACTGCGATCAGTGCAACTCCCCAGATCAGGTCACGATAGTAGTTACTGATGCTTGGGAACATATTCAGATAAGAAGACAGCATCTGAAGAATCAGAACTGCGATTGCAACACCCGGAATAGAACCAAATCCACCATCCGGATTAATTCCGCCGAGTACTGAAATAAGGATTGTCTGCATTGTGTAGCTGCTACCAAAATCGGCTTTTGCTGAGTTGATTCTGGAAAGACTCAGAAGACCTGCAACTGCTGATACGATACCGGAAAGCATGTATGCACGGATCAGAACAGATACATTATTGATACCAGCAAACTTAGATGCCTTTTCATTTGTTCCTACGAGATGTACACGTTTGCCGAATTTTGTTTTTCCCATAATAAAGGAAATAACAACGATCATAAGGATGAATACGATAAACGGCATTGGGATTCCTGCAACTGTCATGTATGCAAAAGAGCTGTATACAGTCGGCACGCCGCTTACAGTACTTCCCTTGGAGGCTACGATCGCGATACCCATGTATAACTGATAAGTACCAAGTGTTGCAAGCATTGCCGGGATTTTCAGTACAGATACAAGGAATCCGTTGAAGATACCGCAGGCAGCACCAACAATAAGTGCTACGATAATTGCAACTACAATGCTGGAGCCTGACTCATTCATGGTCAGACCGGCAACGATTCCACAAAGGTTTGCAATATAAACAGTAGAAAGGTCGATACCTCCGGAAATCATTGTAATACCACAGCCGACCGCCATCAGACCATATTCGGTAAGTGTCTTTGCCATGGACTGTAAATTGCCTACATTCAGGAAACTTGTTCCTTTTGTAATACCGGAAACTGCAATGATGATAACAAAAATAGCAAGCAGTCTTAAAATATTTCCATCAATCTTTTTTGCTTTTTTCATTTTATGCTGCCTCCTTCTTTCCTGTTTTTGCCTTGCCGATCTTTACATTATGGCTCTGCATTACGGAAATTGCAGTACCAATGATAATGATCGCACCGATAAATACTTTCTGCCAGTAAACAGAGATTCCGAGAAGGATCAGACTGTTTGATACCATGGTAAGAAGTAAGGTACCGAGGATACATCCTTTCAGAGTTCCCACACCACCGTTCAGTCTTGTACCACCAAGAATGATTGCAGCGATAACATCCATTTCTGCACCTGAATACTCAGTCGGAAGATATCTCATGGACATAACTGCATAGGAAAGACCAGCTACTGCTGCCAGCATACCATTTACGACAAAAATGCCAAAACGGATTTTCTTTACGGCAAATCCGGCTCTTTCTGCTGAAACCTCATCACCACCGATAGCATATACGCCTCGGCCAACCATCGTATAATTCAGGACGAAATATACAATAATGTAAAGTACTACCATGAGCAGAAACGTCATCGGAAGAGTAGATCCAAGTCCTGTTTTTGCATTTTTTACGGTAAGCAGAGACACTTTTCCAAATCTCTGAAGTGTATCCGGAAGATCCATACGTTCTGCCTCGAATGCACCAAGGAGAAGACCACTGAAAATAGATGAAGTACCAAGTGTTACGATCAGGCTCGAGAATTTGTATTTTACAATGATAAATCCGTTGAAAGCTCCCATCAGAGCTCCAAAGAACATACCAATGATAAATACTACGATCCAAGGTCCGTCATATCCTGTTTTGTATGTAATAGTAATTGCAAGGTAACTGCTCAGTGCAGCGATCAGAGGGAACGAAACATCAGGTCCTGTACTGATAAATGCGAGAAACGCACATAAAGCATAAATACATGGTACGATCATGGATCTCATGATATCCACAATATTGTTATTTGCAAAGAACAATCCGGAACGAATCTGAATAATGACGGATAAAACAACAATGATCAGAAATACATAAAATTCGGACTGTTTGGTGATTTTTTTCCAGTTGAATCCTTTCATTTATATTTCACTCCCTTTCCTTAGTTTGCTGCCGCAGCAAGATTCTGCTCAGTCAGTTCAGATTTTTCAAGTCTTCCTGTAATGCATCCGCCCTGCATGATCACAACACGGTCACATGTGGCAATGACTTCTGCAGTATCATCGGATACAACGATAACGGCCATACCCTGTGCTGCCAGTTTCTTAAGCAGATTGTGAATATCGTATTTTGCACCGATATCAACACCAACGGTTGGTCCGTTCAGGATCAGAACCTTCGGACTTGTTGCAAGTGCACGTGCCAGCACAACTTTCTGCTGGTTACCACCGGAAAGAGTTGCTACCGGGAAAGTGTGGTCTTTTGTTGCAACACCCAGATCTTTAACCCAGTCTGCAGATTCTTTCAGGACTTTGTCTTTATTTACAATTCCGCCTGCTGTCGCGATATCATCCAGTCTGGTAACTGTGATATTGTCTACAATAGACTGTGGAAGGAACAGGCCTTCTGTCAGTCTGTCTTCCGGCACAAGCGAAATACCCATCTTCTGTGCCTGAGTTACAGATTTAAAGTTTACATCTTTGCCTTCCAGTTTGATGGTTCCTTTTGTTGGTTTCAGCATTCCGGAAAGAGCCAGCGACAGCTCTGTTCGTCCTGATCCCAGCTGTCCGGTAATTCCGAGGATTTCTCCTTCATGAAGATCAAAGCTGATATTTTCAAATCCCGGAGCAGATAATTTATCTACCTCCAGAACAGTTTTTCCGATTTTCTTTTCACCTGTATCATCCTGTTTGTCCTCAAAATGACGTCCGGTCATATAATAAGTAAATTTCTCTTCTGTCATTTCTGAAGTCGGACAACTGATGACATTTTCGCCGTTTCTCATGATTGTAATACTGTCAGAGATTTCGAATACCTCATCCAGCTTATGAGAAACAAAAAGAATTGTTACGCCATTTTCTTTAAGCTGTGCAATGATTTCAAACAGACGTTTTACTTCTTTTTTGGTAAGGGCTGTTGTCGGTTCATCCATGATGATCAGTTTTGCATTGTCAAGAAGCGCTCTTGAAATGGCGATCAGCTGCTTGTCTGCAACTGGAAGTGTTTCTACCAGTGCATCCAGATCTACATCAAAATTGATCTTGGCAACTGCCTCTTCTGCAATTCTTCTGAATTCTTTTTTGTTTACGAATTTTTTCTTATTGGCAAGCACCTGATTGAATGCCAGGTTTTCAATAACAGTCAGGTTTGGGAAGATGGAAAAATCCTGATAAATTACCTGGATTCCTGCTTTGATTGCTTCTGCCGGTGTCATAACCGGATACGCTTTTCCGTCTACTTCGATACTTCCTCCGTCCGGTTTATAAAATCCGGAGATTACCTTGATTATTGTTGACTTACCACAACCATTTTCTCCTGCCAGACAATGTGTCTCGCCTTTTTTGATTGTAAGGTCAACCCCTTTCAATGCATGTACTCCGCCGAATGACTTCTTTATCTGTTTTACTGAAAGAATATTTTCCATCTTATCATCCTGCCTTTCCTTTCCTATTTAAACGAATAAAACTAATGGAATTTTTGGTTTTTTCCTGAATTTTTTGCAAAAATATTGTTACAGTCCAGATTTACGGTCTGAACTGTAACAATATGCATAAATTTACTTATCTACGGGTTACTGACTGATTCGAAAATCAGAAGTCATAGTCATCAATGTTGTCTTTTGTGATTGTAAGGTCAGCCTGTCCGATGATGCACTTGTTATCGCCTTCGCTGATTGTGATGCTGTTGTATCCGTCAAGACCAAGATCTGCGCCTTCTTCAATTGTTTCGCCGCCAAGAATCATGGAAGCAACTTTGCACATGATATATCCGGAATCTTTTGGATCCCACAGTTTGATTGTGGAGATTGTGCCAGATTCTACATATGGTTTAAATTCGTTAGGAGTACCAACACCAACAACTTTTACATCAAGACCAAGTTCTTCAACTGCTTTTGCGATACCTGGGCAGTCGGTAGAAGCAACACCTGTGAATCCTTTCAGATCCGGGTTAGCTTTAAGAACTTCTTTTGCACGCTCGTAAGCTGTATCAATACTTTCTTCAGATTCACATGTCGGAACAGCACCGTCATTGATCAGTTCCATGTTCGGATAAGCTTCTTCCTGACGTTTTTTCTCTGCATTTGCATATTCCATATGTGTAGTACTTGTTGTGTAAGCAACCATTTCAGCATATTTTCCTTCTTCGCCCATGTCAGCTGCAAGCGCATCCATAAGAGCTGCACCGAAATCCTCTGCTGTAAATGCTTCTGTATCATACAGTGTATTTACCTGGTTGGATGCTTCATGTGTTACAACAACGATACCTTTGTCCATTGCATTTTTCAGGGATGCTTCAATTGCGCCCGGGTCGATCGGAACTACGCAGAGAGCGTCAACACCCTGGTTGATCATATCGTCAATAACCTGAACCTGAGAAGCTGCGTCTGCATTTGCAGGTCCTTTCTGGATTACATTGATTCCGGTTTCTTCGCCGAACTCATTTACTCCAACTTCCATACGTTTGAACCAGTTTGCTGTGTTGTCTTTTGTTACAACTGCAATTGTCCATTCGGATGAATCTTTGTCGGATTTGAAATCTGCCGGATCATATCCGTCCGCTGCGAATACGTTCACAGATGCTGCCATTGATACGGTCATGGCTGCTGTTAATGCTACTGCTGCTACCTTCTTTGCTTTCATGTTGTTTCCTCCTTTTAATTGAAAGTTTATAATTGTAAAAACCGCGTTTACCGCGTTTCCCCAAAGGGTTCTCAGTTATTCCACATTTCTGTGGCGTGCGACCATCTCTTCCGGTTTGATGTCCATTTCTTCACGGAGCATCATTACCAGGATGTCGTAGAAAATAAATAATGTCTGTTCAAACAGATTTCCCATCAGCTGCTCAGATGGTACGAAATCTCCAACTGCCTTATAAGCTGCTGCCGGAACATTTACCACCATATCTGCAATGGAAAGTAAAAATCCTTCAGAAGAAGGTGTGATCAGTGCAAGTTTTGCGCCATTCTTCTTTGCCATATCTGCCACATAGTTTTCATGTCCTACATTTGCGGAACCACATGCACAGATCATCAGGTCGCCTTCTCCTATGGAAGGAGTTGTATCATCCCAGATCCAGAAAGACTCTTTGCCGAGATGCATCAGTCTCATTGCAAAAGACTTTGTTGCAAGTCCCTCACGTCCTGCTGCCAGAAGAAAAATTCTCGGTGTCTTTTTAATCTCTTCCAGAAGTTCTCTTACATTTGAGTCATCCATGCGTTCAAATACTTCTGTCAGTTCTTTCATGCACTGTGTGCTCAGTTCTTTAAATCTGTCTTTCACTTTTATACCTCCTGTTTTGAAATCGTTTCAAATTTCATGTGAAAAAACGCTTATTTTACAGCATTTTTTGTTTCATTTAATTGTGTAACCGGTTTCTATTTTGTGTAAAAATTATATGCAAATAAGATAATTCCGTATTTGCATATATTTTTTATAATTTATTGATAATTAGTTTCGTATCCAAAACCACTTCCATTTTAGGTCTGTCCGGAAATGCCATTCTGTTGATCAGAAGTTTGATTGCTTCACGTCCCATCTTCATGGCATCACGTTCAATAAAATTGTAGTTATTCCCCAGAAGCTCCAGTGTTTCAATACGATCCAGCCCGAAACATACGATATCATCCGGTACTGATTCGCCCCTCTCTGACAATGCTTTCAGAAAACCTAACGTCGTGCGGTTATTGCATGTAAGCACTGCCGTCGGTCTGTCTTCCATAGCCAGAAGCTCTCTGGATAAGTGATATGCTTTTGTTGCATGGAAATCACCTGCCAAAATATAACCTTCTCTGATCGGAATGCCGGCCTGCTTCATGGCATCTGTAAAGCCCTTCTGTCTGTCTCTTGCCAGCGGTTTCTCAAGATCAGCATTTATGATTCCGATCCTTGTATGTCCTGCCCCGATCAGTGCCTTCGTCGCTTCATATATACCCTGATAATCGTTGAAATAAACTCCGTCTACATTTGGAAGATTGATATTTCGATCCATAATGACCACCGGTACATTAATTTCATCAAATGTGCGAATCAGGTTCTTCCGGTCTTTCTTGTCCGTGTAATCAACCGCCGGTGTATACAGGATTCCTCTGACACGGTTCTCTTTAAAAAGATCCAGTGCCCTGCGGTCTTTCTCCCGTTCATCGTCTGTGTTACAACAGATCAGTGTCAGATTATTTTTATCTGTGATTTCCGTTACACCCCGAAGTATCTCACCAAAGAAAGGGTTATCTATCTCCGGGACAACAAAACCGATTGCTGATGAAGTACCTTTTGAAAGATTACGTGCAGTAGCAGATGGAGAAAACTTATTTTCTTTAATAATCTCCAACACCCGTTCTTTTGTTCTTGGGCTTACTGCTCCTGAATTATTTATTACTCTGGAAACAGTTGCTTTTGAAACCCCTGCTTCTCTTGCAATATCCATAATCGTCAAGTTACTCATACGCTGTCCTCCAGGTCACTCCGTAAATGTAACCGGTTTCTATATTTGGTATTATAGGACAAGTAAATCAGTTTGTCAACCGATTCCGTCATTCCTTTTGTGCTTTCTGTATATTTCAACATATTCAGCATCTGTATTTTGTGCATTTTAAACAAATTACTGTCTGAAATCCCCGTACATCTCATTCTCAAACTCGACCAGCTCATCAAATTCTTTCTCAACGATTCTGGCCATCTCAGGATCCAGTCCTACCATATGCTCGGCTTCCAGCCATGCGCGTGCCATTTCACGCCCCATTTCATTACCAATGATAAATCCACCCATGCAGAGTACATTGGTGTTATTGACAACTTTTGCCCTTCTGGCCTGATAAATGCTTTCGCATAATGCTGCATAAACGCCTCTGTGCTTATTGCAGATGATGCTTACTCCCATTCCTGTTCCACAGATGGCAATCCCACGCTCATACTCTTTGCTCTGGACACCTCTCGCAACTGCTTTCGCCGCCTCCTGAAACAGCACCGGCTCGTCCGGATCAATGTCCATGATCTCGTATCCTCTCTTTAACAGATCCTCTTTGATTGCGTTTTTCAGTTCAAATCCCGCCGGATCTGCTCCCATAATAATCTTCATCTTGTTTTCCTCCTTGATATTTTAATTTTTAAAAATTAACCTTAAAAAATTTCCGGTAACCAATACTGACATCGCAACGCCCCTTTCATTTTTTTCATAATACTCTACCCATGCTCACACTGTCAACGAGCTTTTGGGGTAATATTTTGTAGAATGATCCGGAAGTGCAGGCAGGCATAAATTTTTCCAAACGGACTGATTATTTATCTTAACGACTCTGGTTTTTTCCCATCGAATCTGCTACAATATGTTGCAGTATTTTAACTCCATGCTGTTTACGCTGTAAGCAGCAACTCATCTTATAAAGGAGGTCCCGTTATGGGTTATGATAAACTTGAACGAAATCTGATTGATATTGTCAAAGAAGAACAGGCTAAGCTTGGCTTTTTTAAAGAAGATATCCGACTTTATTACCCGCTTTCTTCCCTGAATCATTTCTTTAATTCCAGCGACAGTGCTGATGAAATGCAGATGCGTCTCGATACACTTCCGGAATCCATCACTTCAAAACTTGGACAGATTGAAGTCAGTCATAAAGGTGACCGTTTCTGTTTCCATATTCCACAGGAAGGCACCGTATATGTGCACGACAACACCTCACCAAATGAATTTATCCACCAGCTTGTGGAATTAGTCGGAAAACATGGCTGTACTATGAATGAAATTCTGGATCTGTTCCATACTTATTCAGAGAACATTATCACCGAAGAAATGAACAATGGTGAATTTGACCGTCTGATCCGTTTTGCTGACAATAGCGAAGACCCTTATTACTATTGTTTTAAAGATGAAGGCTGTCATATCATCTATCACCGTTTTCTGCCGGAGGACTATGCCGATTTTGACTTTTAAGGAGGAAATATTTTATGTGTACTGCCGCAACTTACCAGACAAAAGATTTTTATTTTGGAAGAACTCTTGACTATGAATTTTCCTATGGTGACCAGATTGCCATCACCCCGCGGAATTATCCATTTTCCTTCCGTCATGCCGGCGAGATGAATACGCATTATGCAATCATCGGTATGGCCCACGTAGCAGGAAATTATCCTCTCTATTATGATGCCATCAATGAAAAAGGTGTCGGCATGGCAGGATTAAACTTCGTCGGAAATGCCGCTTATGCAGATGTTACATCTGACAGGGACAATGTTGCTCAGTTTGAATTTATCCCATGGATTTTGAGTCAATGTGCTACTTTATCCGAAGTACAGACACTTCTTGAGCGCATGACTCTGGTTGATACTCCGTTCAGTGAGCAGTTTCCGCTTGCGCAGCTTCACTGGATCATTTCTGATCAGACCGGTTCTATCACGGTGGAATCCATGGCAGACGGACTCCATATTTATGAAAATCCGGTCGGTGTACTCACCAACAACCCGCCTTTTCCACAGCAGATGTTCCAGTTGAACAATTTTATGCACTTGTCTCCGAAACAGCCTGTGAATGCTTTTTCCGATGATCTAGTGCTCACTGCATACAGCCGCGGAATGGGGGCGCTCGGTCTTCCGGGAGATCTTTCTTCCGCATCCCGTTTTGTCCGGGTTGCTTTCACAAAGATGAACGCCTTTTCAGGCGATTCCGAAACCGAAAGCGTAAGCCAGTTCTTTCACATTCTCGGTTCCGTGGATCAGCAGCGCGGATGCTGCGAAGTAGCCGATGGAAAATACGAGATTACACTTTATACTTCCTGCTGTAATGTCACAAAGGGGATCTATTATTATACAACCTATGAAAACCATCAGATCAGTGCAGTCGATATGCACAGAGAAAATCTGGATGGTGATGCTCTGATCTGCTATCCGGTCATCGAGGGCGAACAAATCAATTATCAGAATTAACGGAGGTACTTACATGAATCTTGGAAATTTAATGCAGCTTAAAAATTCCTGGGCAACATTCACCCAGAATCATCCGAAATTCCCGAAGTTTCTTCAGGCAGCAGGTACTGCTGTCAAAGAAGACACACTGATCGAAATCAAGATCACAACCGCTGAAGGAAAAGTAATAGAAACAAATCTCAAAGTAAAAGCGTCAGATATCGAGCTTGTCAAAAACCTTGCCATGTGATATACTGAACGCAGATTTTAAATTATGTACAAAAGAACAGGACACGAAAGAGAAGTGATCGAAGCAATTCAGAACGGCAGTTTCTCTGCATTCGGGTTCTACATAATTTCCGGACATTCCAGTCCATTACAAATGATAAAATAAAATCCAAAGGGACACACAGTAACTTTCCCAGATCTGTGTGTCCCTTTTTTTGCATATCGAAGATGCGCCGATGGCACGTCCCCTTATTATTTACAACCTTACGCGTTCTTCTTTGTCATTCGCCACACGGAACGCACGTGGTGTCGTATGATATCGTTCTTTAAATACACGATGAAAATAGCTGCCATTTTCATAACCGACCGCCGCAATGATATCACTGATCGGAAGATCCGTCTCACACATCAGCTCAACTGCCTTGTTCAATCTCTTACGCTGCAAAAGTTCTTTAAAATTGAAGCCTGTATTTTTCTTGATCATCTTGCTCAGCATGTGCATCGGAAGATGCAGCTGCTCACAAAGCTCTGTAAGCGTTGCTGTCCTGTACTGCTGCTCAATATAATCCAGAGTAGTCATTGCGATCATATTCTCGTACTGATTCGGGAGTCGCATCTCTGCATACTGCACAGACTCCAGAAGATACAAAAAAATAAGTCCCATCGTTGTCTGATTGATGCGATTCTGATCGCCCTTGCCCGTCACCAGTGAGTAGATCATGTTTTCGAGAAGATTCTGGATCTGCAGAACCTCCGCCACTTTGAAATGAAGATATTCACCACGCTCCTCATCCTGACGCAGCACATTCACAAGAAAATCCGCAAGGACATTGTTATTTCCCGCCATCGTATATGCCACATCAAAAAACTCCGGAAGGATCATAAAATTGATTGCAATGTCTTCCTCTCCCGCCGGAAGGATCTCATGTCTTGTATACTGATTCAGGAAAAGAAGTTCCCCCTGCCTTATCACGACTTCCCTGCCGCCGATGATATTGGTCAGCTGTCCCTGACAGACATAAAGCACCTCGATAAAATTATGCCTGTGTGCCGGAAAATGAACAAAACGAGTGTGCGTACGCACGGCGATCAGTTTACCTTCGTTCAGCATCTTCGCACTGTCTACAATGAAATCCTTACCGGATGTATAAAGGTCTTTATCCACCTTCGCCACACCATCCAGTATCTGCTGTTCTTCTTCTGTTATGATTCTCAAATGATCCAAAAGAGCCTGCTGCATGTTTCCTCCCGATATCGTTATGTTACTGCTGGTCTTATTTTAACACGCACAGGTGGGATAAAGCAATATAAGCGAAACAAAACAAGACGGAGCCTTACGGCTCCGCCCTGTTTTTAAGGATTTATCATATTCAGAAAAACTTTAGCTTCTCCAAACGTGCTGATTAGTACAGTTTAGCGTAGTCAGCAACGTTTTCTGGTGTGAACTGAAGTGGCTCACCAAGAACGATTTCTGTTCCTTCGTCATCAGCTGTTGTGATTGTGAATTCACCCATGTCGCCAGCTGTGAATGTTTCATCAACTGCACCAGTGATGTCACCTTTTACAAGTGCCATTGTTGCATATGCGGAAAGTTTTCCAAGGCCTTCCATATCCCACAGATAGAAGTATGGGCAGGAATGTGCATCGTCATCACCTGTGTACTCCTGCATTTCAGACGGAAGTCCAAGACCTGTCAGTTTGCAAGCAGATTCGTTGTCCTGAAGGTATTTAGCTGCTGCAGCGATACCAACTGTTGTAGGTGCACAGATAACTTTCAGATCTGGGTAGTTCTGAAGAAGAGCTGCTGTCTGGTCTGTAGATTTCTGAGGTTCGTCATCACCATAAGCTACTTCTACAAGTTCCAGTTTGCTGTATTTCTCATCGCCTTCCATGATGGATTTCATAGCATCGATCCAAGCGTTCTGGTTTGCAGACTGAGATGTTGCAGAAAGGATAGCGAACTGTCCTTCTCCACCGGAGATATCAAGAACTGCATCCATAAGAGCCTGTCCAACTGCCTGTGTACCAGCCTGGTTTACGAATACCTGACGGCTGTCTTTATTCGGAGCGGAGTCGAAAGAGGATACTTTGATTCCAGCGTCCATAGCTTCTTCCAGTTTAGCCTGAAGAGCGTTAACGTCGTTTGCGGAGATGCAGATTGCATCTGGCTGCTGGGAGATCAGGTTGTCAAGAACTTTGATCTGAGCATCTGCTGTTGCAGCTTCCGGGTAAACAACATCTACAGTTGCACCTTCAGCTTCTGCTGTTTCTTTGAATGCTTTTGCAGCGATTTCGAAGAATGCGTTACCAGCTGATTTACCAACCAGTGCGATCTTCTGTCCGTCTCCGGCTTTGTCAGCAGCCATTACAGGTGCTGCACAGCCAAGTACCATTGCTCCACAAAGAAGTGCGCTAATTACTTTTTTGTTCATTTTGTTTTCCTCCCTTGGAAAAATATAGTTTTTTATTTGCAACTGCTCTTCTGCTACAAAAGAGCAGCTACTTACGTGATTATTGTAATACTTTATTTAGTTTTTCTTCATGCTTAATGCTTTTTTTGCATTTCCGATAATGTTCGGAAGAGCTACTGCTGCGATCAGAAGAACACCGATGATCAGCAGGATAACCTGTGCATTGACGTTTCTCTGACCAAGACCTACACGGAGGCAAACGATGATGAATGCGGAAATAAATCCACCTACGATATTACCTTTACCACCTGTAGAGGAGATACCTCCAAATACTGCCATTGCGATGGCATCCATTTCAAATCCGTTACCGGTTGTTGTGTTTGCACCGTATGAAGAAGAAACCAGGAACAGTGCGCACAGTCCGGAAACTGTACCCATGATGGTGTAGATGATGAAACGGATCTTCTGTACATGAACACCTGAATAATATGCTGTAAGACGGTTGGTACCGATTGCATATACACGACGTCCAAATGTGCTCTTGCCTAAGATTACGGCGAAGATTACAGAAAGAATAACAACGAGGAACAGGATGTATGGAACATCTCCGACTTTTCCGCCGATTGCACGGAAACCATCTGTGTTGCTTGCAGAAATACTACCGCCGCTTCCAAGTACGATCTCGGAAATACCACGGAAGATGATCTGTGTTGCAAGTGTAACAATCATTGGCGGCAGTTCCTGGAATTTGGTGAGGATAAAGCCGTTGATCGCACCGCAGATAGTACCAACACCAAGTGCTGTGATCACTACTACGATAAACGGAGCATTTGTATTGCAGACAATACAGCTCATTGTTGCAGAAAGGCAAACGATCGCACCTACAGAGATATCGATCTCGCCAAGTACCAGGATGTATGCCATCGGCAACATCATGAATACTTCTGCCAGATAAACAGGCATCTGACGAAGCAGACTGCTCATGTTATAATATTCAGAAAACATTGCACAGAAAATATTGACCGCAATAAACAGCAGAACTAATATTCCCTCCCAGGAGAAGATCATTTTCTTCACTGGGCTTTCCGGCACATTATTAATACTTCTTCCAGATTTTCCAGCCATGATTACATCTCCCTTCCTTTCAGTGCATTCTTATCAGCGATACGCTGCAGGATTACGTTCATTACTACTACGACGAGGATGATAACACCCTTGATGGTATTCAGCCATAACTGGTTGAAGAATGGGATCAGCGGAAGTGCTTTTGCGATTGTTGCAAGGATCAGGGATCCGAGAAGAGCACCTACTACTGTACCACGTCCACCGTTCATGCTTACACCACCGATAACGCAGGCTGCGATAACGTCCATCTCACCGCCGTACTGCATATCAGGCATTGCGGATGCATATACAGAAACCTGAAGTGCACCGCCGAGACCTGCGAGAAGACCCATGATTGTATAAACAAGTAATTTGATATTTTTTACATTGATACCGGATACTTCTGCTGCACTCGGGTTACTTCCGACTGCATAGATCATACGGCCTGTTCTGGTCCATTTCATAAACCAGAAGAAGAATACATAGCATACAATAATTACCCAGATAACACAGTTTAATCCGAGGAATTTTGTTGTTGCGAAATTTTTGAATTCACCAAGTGCTGCTGCACTTGCCCATTCACCACCGTGAGATACCTGATAACCAAGTGCACGGTAGATGTACATAAAGCCCATGGTTGCAATGATCGGCGGTACATCTGCTCTGGATATGATCAGACCAACGACTGCTCCGCAGACGATACCGATTGCAATTGCGATCACGAATGCCAGGAATGTGCTGGAGATATGTTCATATTTCAGAAGCATACCAATGCTCATACCGGAAAGTGCAAGTGTTGACATAATAGAAATATCGATACCGCCAACAAGCATTACACACAGCATACCAAGTGACATTACCATTGTTACTGCATTGTTTTTCAGCATATCCATCAGTGACTTAGGAGTCAGGAATGATGGGTTGATTGCTGTGATGATTACAAAAAGAACGATCAGGACAATCGCAAGCAGTGCTTCACGGGAGCCTGTGATCTTTTTCATAACTGATTTCTTTTCCATTATTCAGCACCCCCTGTATGTCCTTTTTCCATAGCAAGTTCGAGGATTCTTTCCTGTGTTGCTTCGCCACGGTTCAGTTCACCGGTCTTACGTCCGTTACACATAACGGCAATACGGTCTGCCATACCGAGGATCTCAGGCATTTCGGAAGAAATCAGGATGATTGCATATCCTTTCTTTGCAAGATCTCCCATGATTGCATAGATTTCAGCTTTTGCACCTACGTCTACACCTTTGGTAGGCTCATCCATGATAACAACTTTCATTTCCTGACTTAATGCCTTGGCAACAACAACTTTCTGCTGGTTACCACCGGAAAGAGAGCTTGCCGGCTGGAAGATATCAACTGCCTTTGTATCAACTTCTTCGAGAAGTTTCTTGGCAAGATTACGCTCTGTCTTTTCGTCATTGATTCCGCTCTTCGCATATTTGCTGATGGTAGGAAGTGTTACGTTTCTTCCAAGTCCCCAGCTCATGATCAGACCTTCTTTCTGACGGTCTTCCGGAAGGAGAATGATACCTTTTTCCATTGCATCAGATGGTTTTTTGATATGAATTTCTTTACCTTCCAGATATACTTTACCGGAATCCGGCTGAGTGATACCACAGACAGCTTCTACTGTTTCTGTACGTCCTGCACCTACCAGACCGGTAAGTCCAAGAATCTCGCCGGCGCGAACGCTGAAAGATACATCTTTGAAGTAACCTGTTCTGGAAAGATTCTCAACTTTCAGCATCTCGTCTCCGAGTTTTACTTCCGGTTTCGGGAACAGATCTTTGATCTCACGACCAACCATTGCTTTGATCAGGTCTGCATTTGTAATTCCGTCAACATCGTATGTTCCGATGTACTGGGAATCACGGAATACAGTAACTCTGGATGCCAGACGATACATATCTTCAAAACGGTGAGAAATGAAGATAATGGAAACACCGTCAGCTTTTAATTTGTCAACCAGTGTATAAAGCTTCTCGGATTCGGATCTTGTCAGTGCTGCAGTAGGCTCATCAAGAATGATGATTCTTGCGTTAGTGGACATCGCCTTTGCAATCTCAACCATCTGCTGCTGAGCAACACTTAAAGTACCCATCTCTGCTGTTGCATCAAAATCTGCATCCAGCTGTTTGAGAAGTTTGTTTGCTTCTGTGTTCATGGCTTTCCACTGGATCATTCTGTTTTTGATGATCTCATGTCCCATGAAAATATTTTCTGCAACAGTCAGATGCGGATAGGATGTCGGATGCTGATATACGGCTGCGATACCTGCTGCCTGTGCATCTTTTGGTCCTTTGAAGTCAACCTTCTGACCATTTAAGAACATTTCGCCTTCTTCTGCCTTATGTACACCGGTAATAACTTTAATAAATGTAGATTTACCAGCGCCGTTTTCGCCCATAAGTGCGTGAACTTCACCCGGTTTTAACTGAAACTGTACGTTGTTCAGTGCCTTAACGCCCGGGAAAATCTTTGTTATGCCTTTAAGTTCAAGAACATATTCAGACACGGCTCTTTCCTCCCTTTTCTTAAATCTGATGTTATTATAACAGTAAAATCTTTTACCCTAAACAGGAAAATATTTCGAATCAGGGTAATATATTTTCCTGTTTTAGGCAAAATTTTACTGCATATGTATAAAATTTCACTGTTTCTATGTGAATTTTTTCCAGTTACCCCCGCCTGCCTTCGTGTAAGATTGACATAAGTTTTGGCTTTTGTTATATTTAATATATTAAATTTGAAGGGAATCCGGACAAATGAGCTTTCTCAATAAAGTCAAAAAAAAATTAAAAAACGGAAGCTGGTATCCTTTTTATAACTCCTTTTATGAAAATAATTCTCTTGATCCCCGCATGATTCTTCTTGAATCCAGAAGCGGCGGTGCTCTCGAGAGTAATATCCTTTCCTTATTAAAGGAGTTATCCAGAGAACCATACAAAAATTTCAACCTCATACTTTCGGTACGTAAAAATGCCGAATCCGAAATCAAAGAAAAGCTGCGTAAAAACTCCATTCAGGGAGTTTCTTTTGTGCATACAGGATCTGTCTCCTATTACCGTGCCTTAAGCCGCGCCGGTTATCTGGTCAACGATTCCTCTTTTCCCGGCAGATTTGTCAAAAAAGAAGGACAGATCTATCTGAACACCTGGCATGGTACCCCTCTAAAAAAAATGGGCCGTGACAACCGTCCGGAGATGGTGACGATGGGAAATGTTCTCCGTAACCTTCTGGATTCCGACTATATTGTCTTTCCGAACTGCTTCATGGAAGAAAAAATGTCCGGAGCCTACATGCTCGACAGTCTGTACAGAGGTACCGTACTTCGCGAAGGCTATCCGCGCAACGATATTTTCCGTCAGAAACCTGATCTTTCTATGAAAGAGCGCGCCGGTTTCGCCGGTAAGACACTGCTTACCTACTTTCCAACCTACCGCGGTATTTTTAATCAGGTAGAACGTCAGGAATACATGGAAACACTTTCTGCCAATCTCGCTCTCTGGGACAGCCAGTTAAAGGATGACGAGATTCTTCTTATTAAATTGCATCCTTTCCTTCATGGTTCTGAAGCTTTTGACGGTTACCGTCATATCCGCGCTTTCCCGACCGACTGGGATACCTATGAAGGCTTAAATCTCTGTGATGTACTGATCACGGATTATTCCAGTGTTTTTTATGATTATGCAAACACCGGCAAAAAAGTCGTCTTCTTTGCCTACGACCGTGCGGAATACGAAAGCACCCGCGGAATGTATGAAAACATTGAGACTTATCCGTTCCATTATACAGAAGATGCTGCCGAAGTCATTCCATATGCACATGCTGACGGCGGCACCCCGGATGAAGCATTTATGGAGAAATATGCCTCTTATGAAGATGGGCACGGTGCCGAAAAAATCTGCCGACAGGTATTCCTTCACGAAGACTGCTGCCGCCAGAAAAAATATACAGGAAATGGTAAGAAAAATATCCTGCTCTACGGTGGTGACCTCGATCAGAACGGTATCACCAGTGCACTGTACGCGATGCTCCACGAGCTGGATCTTACAAAATATAACTACTTTTTGTCTTTCCGTCTGATTTCTGTCAAAGATCATCCTGAAAGAATGGATCGTATTCCGGATCATATTGGTATCTATCCATTATCCAGCGAAATGAATATGGATGTACTTACCGGTTTTTCACTGATGCGCAAAATGCGCGGTGCAAACACTAATTCTATCAACAGACGGATCCATATTGCTTACCAACGCGAATGGAAAAAACATTTCGGCAGTACTGATTTTTCTGCCGTGATCCATTACAATGGTTACGAAGCTTACATCACTTCACTTTTTGAGGAATCACCATGTGGACGGACGATCTGGGTTCACAATGATATGGCCGATGAGATCCGCACAAAAGGAAACCAGAATATCTATCTTCTTCGAGAAGCTTATCAGAAATATGACCATATCGTTACTGTAAGCGAAGATATTCTCGATTCCACGATCCATGGCATTGGCGCAGATCCGGCCAAAGTTACCGTAGTCAACAACTGTCATGACTATCAAAGTGTAATTAAGCGCAGCGAGGAAATGCTTGCTTTTCAGGAAACAACGAAATCCACTGTTTCTGTCGATCAGCTTTCCGCTGTTCTGTCAGGCAATGATACAAAATTTATCAGCATCGGCCGCTATTCTCCGGAAAAAGGCCATGTCCGTCTGATGAATGCATTCAACACCTACCAGGCTTCACATCCGGATACCTGGCTGATCATCATCGGCGGCGTTGGTACGCTCTATGAGGATGCTGTTGCACATGCAAAAAGCCTCGCTGCATCTGATCATATTATTTTGATCTACTCCATGCAGAATCCTATGCCGGTTCTGAAAAACTGCGACCTGTTTCTGCTTTCTTCTTTTTATGAAGGGCGCCCGATCGTACTTATGGAAGCTGCCTCACTTGGACTTCCGCTTATGGCCTGCGATGTCAACGGCTGCCATGGTTTTATGACAGAATATCACGGAACGCTTACCGACAATTCCGAAGAGGGAATCCTTCATGGAATGCAGCTTTTTGCCGAGGGCAAAGTGCATCCAATCCAAATTGATTTTGACAAGATTAATGCAGCTTCAGCCGCTCAGACCGAAGCTCTGATCAAAGACTGCATACACATTTCACATTCAGAAAGGGCGCATTGACATGAGTAAAATAAAAAGCCTCGTGCTTGCAGAATTTTTGAAGCACTTTGCAGACAAGAAACCGGATCCGTATATCTGGATTTTTTCCTCAACGGATAACCGGCATTATAACTACAACTCCCGTTATCTTTTTGAATATGTAAAAGATAATCTGCCGGAAATCACACCGCGATTTGTCATCAATGATCCGAAGCTTCGCGCGGAGCTCTCCGCCGAATACGGCAGCCAGTACTTTATCGAGACTGAAAGCGCATCCGGGATCCGATATGTTCTGAATGCCGGTGTGTGGTTTACTTCTGCCGGACTCCCTGCCTATGCGAGCGGCCTCGGCAAAAACAGACTGATCGTCAATCTCTGGCACGGCGTACCTCTGAAAAAGATCGCACTGCTCGATCCGAACCTCAAAAAGATGTCGCGTATCTATTTTCGGAAGATTTTTTCCGAAAACTATACGTACGTTCTCACGACTTCCCATGCACTCGTGCCACTTATGGCAAAGAGTTTTGATATTTCCGAAGATCTTATCAAAGTATGGGGACAGCCGCGAAACGACGGTATGTTTCAGCCAAATGATCCTGCCTTGATCCTCTCCGGGATTTATCCGGATCTCCCGGAATTTGAGCGAACGGTTCTTTATGCACCGACCTTCCGCGACTACGGCCAGGTACGGCTTTTCCCGTTCGATGATTTTGACCTGAACCGGATGGAGGCATTTCTCGAAGAACATAAGATGCTTCTTTTTATCCGTACACACATTGCCGAACAGGGATCTGCTGCGCCATATCTCGGAAAAAGAATCCGTTTCCTCGGGAACGAACAGGCAGAGGATGTCACCGGAATCCTCAATATTTTTGACTGCCTGATCACGGATTATTCAAGCATTTATATTGATTATCTTCTGACTGACAAATCAATGATCTTTCTTCCATATGACCGGAAAGAATATCTGAACGGACGTGGTATGAATTTCGATTATGACGAAGTCACTCCCGGCCCCAAACCAGATACTTTCCAGAGTTTTCTGGATGCCCTTCTCACAGAGGATTCTCACTGGAAAACCGAACGCGACCGCGTCAATCTGCTTTTTAATGAGATTCATGAACCATGTTCCGCACAGATCTGTGAGCAGATATTAAAAAAGATCCAACAGTAACAGCTTTTTCACTATCAAGGAGAAAACCATGAAATTACTGATCGTAGATGATGAAGAGCTCACCCGCACCGGTGTGATCTCCTCTCTGGACTGGTCATCTCTCGGAATCGATGAGGTGATTCAGGCCGATGATGGTGTACACGGACTGGAAACTGCCAGACTTTACAAACCGGAGATCATCCTGTGTGATGTCCGCATGCCCCGCATGGACGGCATCACCATGCTGGAACGTCTGGAAAAGCTTCTTCCGGACAGTGTTGCCATTTTTATGAGCGGCTACTCTGACAAAGAATATCTCAAAGCTGCTATTAAGCTCAAAGCAGTCAACTACATCGAAAAACCATTCAGTCTTTCCGAAATAGAAGACGCGATCAGAGATGCCCGGGAGCTTTATCAACAGAAAGTCCATTCCCGCCGCGGAGAAACGCTGCACTCCATGGAGACAGCCTCCCGGCTTGCCCTGCAGCTCACACTTCCATACGGAGCAAACAGCCAGATCATCGCAGGCCTGACTTCTGAACTTGGCATCACAATGAACAACAGTACTTATTTCACAGCTTTCATTGTAAAGACTGATCTTTTTCTGGAAGCCAATGTACCATCGATGGCTGACTTCTGTCAGGATTTTCTTGACTTCCTTGCATCATTCCGTACGAAATGTATCTATCTCGAAAAGAAAATGCAGTATCTGGTCTATTTTCTTTTTTCGCAGGAAGCTCCGTCTTCCCACCAGATTCATGCAGCCGGAGAATACCTGTGCAGCCATTTTGAAAAATACGGCCGCTATACTATTGCTGTCGGCGATACCGTGTATGGACTGCCAAAAGCCTATCAGACTTATACTTCCGCAGTTATCCTTTTGCAGAGCGGATATTTCTTCCCGGAAAATTCCCTCCTGACATCGGAATCTCTGGAAAATATCCCGGATGTACAGACCAATGTGTTTGCAGATACTCCTGCCGGTTCCTTTGCGGATATTCTTTCACGTCAGGATGCTGATGGCGCCAAAAAGTTTCTGGATACGCTGTATCAGAACTTTTTTAAAAATCACCGTTTCCTGCAGAATCCGGTCAAAGACATGTATTACAAACTTTTTCTCTGTCTGGAAGATGCACGTCATCAGCAAAAAATTGCAGGTTCCGGTAATGTGGAAAGCATTGCTGAAACAATTGACGACTGTTTCACTTTCCCTGAATTGCATCAGACACTCGTGGATAAAACTTCTGAGTTTTTCCGCAAGGCAGAATCTTCCTCACAGGAAAATCCAACCATCTTTCTGATCAAAGATTATATCAGTCAGAATTATATGCATGAGACGCTTTCCGTCAAAGATATCAGCGAACACGTCTTCCTGTCTACTTCTTATGTGTGTACCTTTTTTAAGAGTGAGACTGGTCAGACTCTGAACCAGTATCTGACGGAATACCGCATGGAAAAAGCAAAGCAGCTTCTCAAAGATGCCCGGTTCAAGATCTCTGATATCTCTTCCCGGGTCGGCTACAGTGACGGCAACTATTTCGGCAAAAGTTTCAAGAAATACAGCGGATTTTCACCTTCTGAATACAGGGAGCGGAATATACAATGAAATTTTTACAAAGACTCCGGCTGGCTTATGGTGACATGAAGCTCAGCTCCAAATTCACACTGGTTCTGATGATTACCGCCACAATCCCGGTCATTATGATGGCAGGTTTCTTTTACGGCAGAATATACGACATGGTTGTCTCTTATACGATCCAACAGGAACAGGACACCAGTGCCCAGACCGCACCTTATGTGGAAGAGATTGTACAGAAAGTTATCGATGCACATGATGGAATTGAGGAGCAGAAATTTTTCCAGACATTGTTCCATCAGCCGGTCAATTCCCCGTTTCAGATGTTTCTTGAAACAGATTCCGCCAAAGACTTTCAGGAATATGCCAAAGATCTCGTTTCTTCTGATCTTATCACCGGACTCCAGATCTATATGGACTTTCCGCCGCAATCCGTACGACTTTTCACCGATGATCTGACAAAAAATTATTTTTCTCCGATGGGCAAAGCCCGCGGCACTTACTGGTACGGTATCTTTCAGGGTACTCAGCAGAGTTCGCTTTTCTGTCCGGAATTTTATCTGGGCGAACGCGAGAAGGAAAATTACGGAGATATGGCATATATCACTTCCACAACTTTTTATTATCAGGGAGAAGCGCGGCAGGCATACATAGCCTTATACACTTCGTCCAGCCACCTGCGCAATATGCTGAAAGACAACCTCCCGATTGATGGAAGTGTTTCCTATATCATCAATGAACGAAATGCCATTGTTGCTTCTTCTGATGAATCCCTTTCCGGAATTTATCTGCTGAACTACGAGACAATTGAAGACTCTTTTATGTCTTCCAACAATTTTATCGAGCGTGATATTCTTGACACAAAGGTTTATGCCGGATTTTACAATATCAAACAGCCAGGATGGTTTATGGTGACAGTTCTTCCGTCCGGTCCGCTGATCGCACAGAGTAATGGGATTATGGTTCAGTATGTACTTATGTATCTCGTATTTCTGATCTGTGCCCTGTTCCTGGCCCATTTTATGGCGCGATCGATCACAAACCGTATTTCTTCCGTCATCCATCAAATGAGCAAAGTACGAAAAGGCACGTTAAGTCCGATGGCAAGCCCCGTCTATCATGATGAAATCGGTGATCTGATTGATACATACAACTATATGACACGAAAAATGGATCAGCTAATGGAAGAACAGGCAAAATCTGCCGAGGAGCTTCGTATTGCAGAGTTTCACTCACTGCAGGCTCAGATCAATCCACATTTTCTTTACAATACAATGGATATGATCAACTGGCTCGCACAGCAGGGGCGCACCGACGAAGTTTCCAATGCGGTTCAGAGCCTGTCACGTTTTTATAAGCTGACACTCAGCCGCAAGCAAAGCATGAGTACCATTGCCAAAGAAACGGAACATGTCTCAATCTATCTGTTGATTCAGAACATGCGTTACCATGACAGCATTTCCTTTATTTCGGATATTCCGGATGAACTTCTGGAATACAGCATTCCGAAACTGACACTTCAGCCGATCATCGAAAACTCCGTTCTTCACGGAATCCTTGAAACAGATGATAAATCAGGAACCATTGTCCTCACCGGCTGGATGGAAGCTGGTGACATTGTTCTTCTAATTTCCGATGATGGCGTGGGAATTTCTCCGGAAATTCTTCCGACAATTCTCTCCGGAAACGGGAACAGTACTTCCGGAGGAACAAACATTGCAATTTACAATACGCACCGTCGTCTTCAGATTCTGTACGGACCAGACTACGGACTTACTTATTCCAGCGAGCCCGGTCACGGCACAGAAGTTGAAATACGAATACCTGCAAAAAAGGAGACCGCTTAAAAAGCGATCTCCTTTTTGAATATGAATATGTGTAATAAAATGGTAGGCAAATCTTATCTTGTAACGATATCAACCGGTATGTTGAAGATCTTGGCAACCTTCAGAATTGTGTCGATATGTCTTCCTGTTGCAGCTGCCATGTGATGTGTCGGTCCGGCTTCGCTCCAGCGATTTACAAATTCTCTTGCACCACATGTGAAACGAGTTCTCATATTGGTATCACCGAAGGAAAGGATCGGTCCCTCTTCGTTTACACCTTCTGCAACAACAAATTTGAAGTGTCCGTCGCCATCCTGTGTGATTGCAAGATAGGTAACCGGACCTGTATATGGATAGAACTGTGTCAGGTATCCGCCGCCTGTTTTGCCGTGGAATACCGGAACGATCTTCATGGTAGGTTTCTTATCAGAAATATCAGCATCTCCACTTCCGGAATGTCCGATGATGCAGATATCATCATTGAAGTCGATGGAGTACATTTCAGAAAGCTGGCCTGTACCGGAAATTGTCTTGAGGATACTCATTGCCATAGCAACTTTCATGTCACCTTCAACTGCGCATGCTGTACCCTGTTTGATCAGCATGGAGAATGCCGGGATCAGCATACTGTCAAGGACACCTGCTTTACCCTGTGCAAATCCGTCATAATGGGAAGCAACCATGCTAAGATGCTCGTCTTTTACCCATTTCTCAAATGCAACAACGTATTTTGCCATATCCCATACTTTTTCGATTGTGCCGCCGCCTTCGATATCGAAAGTATCAAGAATATCCTGCGCTTTTGCACGGATTGCTTCTTCATCTGTCACATCATCAGCGATTGCCCACATTTTTTCCCAGTCAAACTGTTTGGTGTACAGGAACATTCTGTTGTACAGGTTTGTCTCATCGATGTAGAGATCCATCATACCCGGATATGGTCTTCCGATCTGAGCAATGTTAGTATCACGGAATCTTCTTCTTACCTGTGCTGCCTTGCACCAGTCTTCGATCTCTGCCTGAACAGCCGGATCTCCGCCTTCTACAACACCGGTGATAACAGCATGTCTCTTGCCTGCTCTTTCGAGGTCAGCAACAGCTTCTCCGACAGCACCACAAGCATAACCTTCGCCAAGCCATGCAGCGATATCTGTGTGATCATAATCCAGTGCTTTCAGTTTCTGAACGTTTACCAGAACAACCGGTACATCCAGGTCGCGGATTGCAGGAAGCATATTGTAAGATGTCGCATAAGTCAGCATCTGAAGGAATACAAGGTCAACGTCTGCTGCACGGAATTTATCTCCGGCTTCCATTGACTGCTCTTTTGTTGTAACCATTCCTCCGTCAATGATTTCTACTGTATCCGGAATTGTTTTTTTGAAGGCTTCATACTGTGCTTCAAACTCAGGTACCAGTGACGGGAACTGAGGCAGGTATGCGCCTAAAGCAATAGAGAATACACCGACTTTTGCTTTTGTGTTTACTAACATAGTAAAACCTCCTATTGATTGTTAAATAAAATATTGGTTTGCTTATTTATAGATTTTAATTCCAAAGGACTCGTGGATTGTTGTACGAGCTTCCTCTATGGATTTAAACTCTCCGGCTTTAAGCATCTGTGCGGTAATGTTACCGATTGCAGTTGCTTCGCCAGGACCTGCATGAACTTCTTTGCCTGTTGCTTTTGCTGTCAGTTCATTGAGGTATCCTGCATTGGAACCACCGCCGACTACATGAATACGGCTGTAGGTTCTTCCTGTGCTTTCTTCCAGTTCTTTTGCTGTCTTTGCATAGCATTCTGCAAGACTGGTGTAGATAACAGTTGCAATCTCACCCATTGTTTCCGGAACTTTCTGTCCTGTTCTGCGGCAGTAGTCTTTGACTTCTTCTGTCATGTTTTCAGGAGAAAGGAAGCACTCATCATTTGCATCTACTCTGGACGGAAAATCTTTTGCTTCTTCTGCCATTGCACAGATCTCTGCAAAGCTGTATTTGTCATTTACTTCATGACGTACAGACTGGATCATCCAGAGGCCCATGATGTTCTTGAGGTAACGGAAACGACCTGCGTATCCACCTTCGTTTGTGAAGTTCAGTTCACAGCTCTTCGGTGAGCAGTCCGGAGTCTTTCTTTCGATACCCATCAGAGACCATGTACCGGAGCTGATGTAGATAAAGTCATCGTCATTTGCCGGTACTGCAAGTACAGCAGATCCTGTGTCGTGAGTTGCCGGTGCAACTACTTCTACATCAAATCCGACTTCTTTCTGAAGTTCTTCTTTAAGATGTCCAATGCTTGTTCCAGGCATGATCAGTTTCTGGAAAATTCTTCTCGGATATCCGAGTCTGTCGATAATTTCATAATCCCAGTCTTTTGTTTCTGCATTTACAAGCTGACCGGTAGTAGCTTCTGTATATTCGCATGTCTTCTGGCCTGTCAGCAGATAGTGGAAGTAATCCGGTACATGAAGCAGTGCTTCAGCCTGCTCAAGATATTCCGGATGTTTTTTCTTAACTGCCATTAACTGATACACAGTATTGAAGATGGCTTTCTGGATACCGGTTCTTGCATACAGTTCTTCGAGAGAAATAGTCTTGTAAACTTCTTCGTCCATACCGTCTGTACGATGGTCACGATATCCTACTGTATTTCCGATTACTTTTTCGTCTTTGTCGAGAAGGACAAAGTCAACACCCCAGGTATCTACGCCCATGCTTACCGGGATCTTGCCGATCTCTTTGCATTTCTTAAGACCTGTTACGATTTCTTTGAAGATACGGTCAAATTCCCAGCAGAGCTCGCCGTCTTTCTTAACCATTCCGTTTTCAAAACGATGGATTTCTTCGAGTTCGATCTTTCCGTTTTCCATATGGCCAAGGATCAGACGTCCGCTGGATGCACCCATATCTACTGCTGCATAATAAGTTGCCATTGTAAAATCCTCCTGAATATGTAAGATATGTACAGTCGTCTGCTTTGTGCAAAACGCTGTAACAAAACGGGTTCTTTCATATTTGATAATAACATATTATCCTAAAAAAATACAGATGTTAAGAACCTTGTTTGTGAAAAAAAGTGTCTTTATTTGCCGCGTTCAGTATCGCATAATCAAACTGCATTTCATTCTGTACTTAAAAAGCCCCCAGGGCACTGCCCTGGGGGGGGGTAAACAACCTTTACTGTCTACCGAATGCCCATCTCAAAACCTGCGGTTTTTCGATGTTCGCTTCGCTCACATAATTTCTTAAGGAAATACTTACGACTGCAAGCAGTCTACGCATTTCCTTTCAGAAATTGCGTTCGTATTAGTCGTACAGGTTTGGAGCGATTGTCTCGTCGTCCATGTTTGTGGAATCATACCAGTAACCATCTGTAGGAACATCTTCAAGTTCCTGTCCGTTAGCTGCTGCTGTCAGAGCGTAGATTGCATAGTAGCCCATCATCAGAGGAGACTGTGTAACTGCACCAAGGAATGTTCCATCCTGAACTGCTGCTTTGATAATAGAACCAGCATCGAAACCAACACCGATAACGTCGCCGTTAGCTGCATCAGAACCAAGAACGTTCAGGTTTGCGTTAGCTGCAAGAACACCTTCTGCTGCTGTCTGGTTGGAACCGAAGATAGCGATGCAGTTTTCTTTGGAAAGGATAGCCTGAGCTTCATTGGAGCAAAGCTCTACAGTTGTCTGTGCCGGAACAGCTACCTGGATAACAACATCTGCATCAGCTTCTGTTGCATCAGCACCTTTAGCTGCGTTTACATAGAATTCGTTACCTGCAACTGCTACTGTTTTGCCATCAGCCTGAAGCAGTTCGATCATTTTGTCGATGAATCCGCCACCACGCTGCTGAATGTTCTGAGCTGTAGCATCCTGGTTAACTTCACCGATAACAACCTGTCCGTCAGCGTTAGCTACAACATCTTTGATTGCATTATACATATTTTCTGCTGCTACAGAACCAGCCTGTGCGTTGTCTGTACAAACTTCGCAAGCGATAGATCCTTCCGGAGCATCTGCAATACCTGTATCAAATGTTACAACCGGGATTCCTTTGTCAGCGCAATCCTGAAGAGCGTCAAGTACAGAAGATGTATCACAAGCTGCCAGACCTAATCCAGCCGGGCTGGAAGCGATTGCTGTGTTAACCATGTTAACCTGGTCAGCGATATCGGACTCACTGTTCGGTCCCTGTGCTGTATAAGTAACACCAAGTTCTTCAGCAGCCTTCTTCATACCTTCCTGAGCTGCATCCCAGTATGTGGACTGGAAAGATTTAACCATCATCGGGAACTCATAAGCTTCGTTTGCTTTGAGATCTTTGAACTGATCCGGAAGATCAGCGGCCATAACTGTTGATGCAGACATACCTGCTACCATTGCTGCACAGATGCTTAATGCTACTACTTTTTTGAAATTCATAATTTACTTCCTCCTTATAAATTATATAGTTTTTTATTATGATGATACGTCAGTAGGAAATTTCTGACGCCCCACATCCTTATGAAATTTTGGTTGTCAAAGCGGATATCAGTAATCCGCTTTGATTTTATACTGCTTACATAGCAGCTTTTTTCTTTTCTTTGACGATATCGATCAGGACTGCGATGATAAGTACAAGACCTGTGATGATCTGCTGCCAGTTTGCCTGCAGGCCGACATATGGAAGACCTGTTTTCAGAAGCATGATGACAAAGATACCAACAAATGTACCGATTACGGAACCGTAACCACCGGTTGCTGCAACACCACCGACGAATACACCGCCGATCGCATCCATTTCAAGTCCGGCACCGGTACCAGGCTGTACAGTAGGTGTAACTGCTGCATAAGCGATAGCTGCAAGACCTACAAACAGACCACATACTACATAAACCATTACATGGTAGAATTTTACGTTGATTCCTGAAAGAGCTGCTGCTTCTTTATTGGAACCGATTGCGATAGTGTAACGTCCGAATTTTGTATGATTCAGAACGAATTCCATCAACAGTACCAGAATGATCATCCACAGGAAACCAATCGGGTAACGGGAAGCGCTTCTTCCTGTACCAACTGTAATCTTGAAGATTGTGTGGAACCATCCACCATCCTGTGTAAGTCCCGGCCATGGTGTAGCACTGCAGAGAGAGCCGGCACCACGGGTAATCATACATGTACAAAGAGTTGCAAGGAATGGCGGCAGGTTCATGATTCCGATCAGGACACCATTCAGTGCTCCGATCGCAATTCCCAGTACCAGGCAAAGTACCATAGCTGCTGCTACCGGCCATCCGTGGCTTCTTACCATTGTTCCGGCGATCAGTGCGTAACACACCATACCGGTTCCGATTGACAGGTCTACACCACCAGTGATAAGAGGGAATGTAACACCGATTGCCATCAGAAGATCATAGTAAGAAAAGTCCAACATACTTAAAATTGTTGTATACTGTCTGAACTCCTTACTCATAATAGAGAAGATTGCAGACAGTGCAATGATAACAAGTAAAACAATAAATCTCTGATCACTTATAATACTTTTTTTCTTCTTAGTCATGACTGTCCTCCCCTTAATTGATATTTCTTGTTGCCTTATCCATGATGTGTTCCTGTGTTGCCTCAGAAATATCAATATTTCCTGTCACTTTACCTTCACACATTACAATGATACGGTCACTCATACGGAGAATCTCTGTCATTTCAGAAGAAATCATGATAATAGATTTTCCTTCTGCTGCCAGTTTACTCATTAACTTGTAAATTTCGTTCTTCGCACCGACATCGATACCTCTTGTCGGCTCATCGAAGATCAGGATATCACTGTCGCGGGTAAGCCACTTTGCAATAACGACTTTCTGCTGGTTACCACCGGAAAGGTTAACAACCAACTGGTCTCCGCTCGGTGTCTTTGTAGCAAGTTCTTTGATGTATTTCTCAGAAACTTCTTTTTCTTTTGCTTTATTGATTAAGATTCCACTTGTGAACTGCTCCATCGTTGCCAGTGTTGTATTTTCATTTACAGATTTCTGAACAACAACACCATATCTTCTTCTGTCCTCAGACAGATAACCGATACCACATTTAACAGCATCCTGTGGGGTGCGGATAGTTACTTCTTTGAGCTGTCCGCTCTGTTTGTCCATAATGGAAATCTTTCCGCTCTGTTTCGGATCGGCTCCAAACAGTGCTCTTGCAGTTTCGGTACGTCCTGCACCCATCAGACCGGAGAAACCAAGGATCTCACCTTTTCTCAGTTCGAAGCTTACATCCTGAACCATCTTACCGGCATTCAGGTGTTCTACTTTAAGAACTACCGGTGCATCCGGTGCTACCATGCTGTGTTCCTTAGGATCTTCATAAATAACACGACCAACCATCATGTTGATGATGTCTTCTTTTGTACTGTCTTTTGTAATCAGAGTTCCTACATATCCACCATCTCGCATGACTGTTACACGGTCTGTGATGACTTTGATCTCATCCATACGATGTGAGATATATACGATACCGAGGTTCTTCTCACGAAGATCTCTGATGATTACGAACAGGTCAGCGATTTCTTTTTCTGTAAGAGCTGCTGACGGCTCATCGAAGATGATAACTTCTGCTTTGTGGGAAATAGCTTTTGCGATCTCACACATCTGCTGTTTACCAACGGTTAAGTTGCTCATCTTTTCTCTTGGGTCGATCTCGATGTTCAGATCCTTGAACAATTTCTTTGAATCTTCGATCATCTTCTTATCGTCTACACGGATACCCTTTTTCGGCTCACGTCCGATAAAGATGTTCTGTGCAACAGTCAGATCACCGACCATATTTAATTCCTGATGTACGATTACGATACCATTGTCCTGTGCCTCACGTGTATTGTGGAAAGCCACTTCCTGACCTTTGTATGTAATAGAACCGGAATCCTTCTGATAAATACCGGTAAGAACTTTCATCAGTGTTGATTTACCGGCACCGTTCTCTCCCATAAGTGCATGTACTTCGCCGCGTCTTACTTCGAAATTAACGTGATCCAGGGCATGAACACCAGGAAAGGACTTATCAATATCCTTCATTGTTAAAATAACGTCACCCATTGTTTCATCCTCCCTTTCGATCAGTTCTTTCTACGTCTTGCAGAAACGTCGGCATATACAGCTACGATTACGATGATACCTGTGATGATCATCTGCTGTCCTTTACCAAGACCAAATGCCATGATTCCCTGCTGCAGAAGAGAGATAATAAATACACCGATTACAGTACCGCCGATGGAAGCAAGTCCACCAACCATGGATGTACCACCCATTACACAACCAGCGATTGCTTCGTTGTTGTACTGATCGCCATAACCAGGCTGAACGGTTGTATATGTAGCTACGAAAAACAGTGCTCCAATTCCAACTAAAACACCGCAGATTACATAAGAAAGCATGTTCCATTTCTTTGTATCTACACCAGAAAGTCTTACGGCTTCTGTGTTGGATCCGAGGCAGAGGATGTAACGTCCAGGTTTGGTATTGTAAAGAATGATTCCACAGATAATTGCTGCTCCGAGGAAGATTACCAGACCTACCGGAAATCCTTTATAAGATACGATGTTACGGAACCAGCCGTTTGCCGGGTCACTTGCCAGCGGCCAGCTTACGGACTGTGTTTTTGTGAATACAGATGCGATACCTTTTGCAATATTCATGGAAGCCATGGATACAATGAATGCCGGAACTGATAAGTAAGATACCAGCCATCCGTTAAAGATACCAAATGCAAGACCGATCAGTACACAGATTACCATTGCTGCTGCGCATGGAACCTTGTAGCTTGTCATGCAGTAACCGGAAACGAGTGCACAGCAGAACATTACCGGTCCGATGGAGAAATCGATTCCTCCTGTTGCGATTACGAATGTGACACCAAGTGACAGGAAGCCAAGGAAATATACATAGTTCAGTGTGGACTTGATACTGTCTCCAACAGGGAACTTACTTCCGAGAACCACCTTGAAAACTACGAACATCAGAATCAGGATGCAGACAAGTAAGATCCTGTTCAGGCCGAGTTTTTTCACGATTGGATTTTGTTTCAGCTTTTCCAATTTTTCGCCCTCCTTAAAAGTTTTAGACACACATCTTGCGTTTTCTATATAATACCGTGAATACTGCACAATTGTAATGGAAAATCTTACAAAAAAAGGTTAAATATTTACGGTTCGTCCATAAATATTTAACCCTTTTTATATTTTTTTTACTATTTTACTAGGAAAGCTTCAATGTATTGAACGGAAACAGCAGTTTTTCGATTTCACTGTCATACATATTATCCGGTGTCACAAGTTCGCACCCGGAATTTACATCTTTCTCATAGCTCTTACCGCGGAGCATCAAAATGGTCTCTTTTACACCAATATAACCCATCTTAAAAGCTTTCTGTACAACAAGGCCTTTAAATACTCCGTTTTCCATAAGCTGAACAGCCTCCTGTGAACTGTCGACGCCGACTACCTGGATTCTGTCTTTGGCTCCGGCCGCTTTTACTGCCCGCGCCGCTCCGACAGACGAATACTCATTCATTCCGGCAACCATCTTGAGATTTGGATATTTTTCCATAAGCTCCTGCGTAAGTTTACGTGATTTCTCATACTGGGAATCGCAGTAAACTACTTCAACAATATTTTTTGCCATATCTCCGAGTCCTTTGCGGAAGCCTTCTTCACGCTCGACTGCAGTTGATACTCCTTTGACATGGGCAACGATCGCAATCTGATCATCCGGACCAAGAAGTGTTGCCGCAAATTTCCCCAGTTTTTCTCCTGCCTCGAGGTTATCTGTCGCTACCGTCAGATCCTGTACTTTCTCCTCGGTATAAGAATCGATAAAGCTGATGCGGATACCTTTTTCTTTTGCCTCTTTCAGAAGATCATTGGATTCTGTAAAACTGGATGGTGAAAAAAGGATTGCATCCGGTTCTTCAGAAATAGCTTCTTTCAGAAGTTCATTCTGCCGCTCAATATCATTTTCCTCTGCCGGTGCTTTGATCTCAATATCGGCATTATATTCTTTTGCTGCCATTTTGGTTCCGAGGATCAGTGCTTTCCAGAAATCATTCGTGCTGTCCTCAACTTTTGGAATATAAACAAGGGACATTCTTCTTTCTTCAATTTTTTTCTGGCGGTACCAGGCTGCGCCTCCAATCCCGCCAATCAGGCAGATCACAAGGCAGATGCTCAGCCATTTTTTCTTTTTTATCATTTCTGTCCCTCCTGTCTGCCCGGAATCGTGATCGTTGCTGTCGTGCCTTTGCCCACCACACTCTCGTAAGTAATGCCGTAATCTTCACCGTAATAAAGTTTCAGCCGTTTCTGTACATTATATACGCCAACTCCGTTGGAATGATAATTTACTTTGTGGCGGTCATAAATATGAGCCAGCGTTTCTTCATCCATTCCGACACCATCGTCAATGACCTGAAGAACGGCATTTCCGTCTTTCGGAAATCCCTTTATAATAAGAAGTCCTTTGCTCTCTTTGTACTTCAGACCATGGTAAATCGCATTCTCAATAATCGGCTGAAGCACCAGTTTGATCAGTGGGATATGTAATATGGAAGGATCTACATCAATCTGGAATTCCAGTTTATCTTTGTAACGCATTTTCTGGATTGTCAGATAGCCACGTGCATATTCTACTTCATTGGCAATCGGAACAACCTCATCCTCATTACTGATACTCTGGCGAAGAAGCCTTGCAAGTGAAGCCGTCATCAGGACAACCTCCTCATTTTTCTTTCCTTCTGCCATCCAGATGATAGAATCCAGCGTATTGTAAAGGAAATGTGGGTTGATCTGAGACTGAAGTGCTTTCAGCTCGCTTTTTCGCTTCTGCTCCTGCTCATGTACATTCTGCTCCATCAGTTCCTGAATACGGTGTGTCATCACATCAAATGATTTTGTCAGACTGCCGATTTCATTTCTGGAATCCACAACAACATCAGAAACGCTGAAATCTCCTTCCTGAACTTTTTTCATGGAATCACGCAGTTTCTGAATTGGAAGTGTAATACTTCTTGCCATAAATCTGGAAAAAAGGAGCGCCACAATCACCAGAACGACCGCTGTCAGTACATAAATACTCTGCGCCTGGCGGCTTTTGCTTAGGAGTTCGCGCACATTGGTGCAGTCAACAACTGTCCAACCGGTCTTATCAGATCTGGAAATGGAATATAATTTTCCGTTGTTTCCGGTTCCGGTCAGTACCGTATCCTCATCGGTATCCATGATCAGACTTATATTTTCTGTCTGAAGTTCGTTGTAAAGCTGCTGCTGCTGCGGATGATAGACAATATTTCCCTTTGCATCAAGGATAAATGCATATCCTTTTGTTCCTACTGTACTCTGGTCGCAAAGTCCACTGATTGCACTGTAATTCAGATCAATAAAAAAGACGCCTTCTTTTTCTCCGCTGCCGCTGCGGTCACGGATTCCACGGCTTAAAGTGATCACCCACGGACGTTCCCCACTGATAATATGCTGCACATGAGAAGAGGTCAGTGTCGGTCCTTCCGGACTGTTCAGCGCCTGCGTATACCATTCCTGTGTATTGATATTCAGATCATGATTAACAGATTTGCTTCCATTATTAATAAGCATCCTGCCGCTTTTACTGATGATTCCTACATTTCGAATATCGCTTCGGCTGTCCAGAATGGTCTCAAACTGTTTCAGGATACGATAACGTCCTTCGCTGTCAATTTCGTCCGAAAAAAGATAGTCCTGGACATCCTCGTTGCTCGAAATCAGATAGGCAATATTTTCCATGTAATCGATGTAGGAGTCAATGTTCTGGTTCATCTGCTGGATGATTGTCTGTGTATACTGTGAAGAGTTTTCAAAAATAGAAGTATTTGTAAAACGCATCGAGACACCTGTCACGATCACAACAGCACTCAGAACCAGAACGGCTACCGTCGCAAAAATAACACTCTGAATACTGCTGAATCTTCCGATAAATCTTGCTGACAGATTCTTTTTTTTCATCGGCGTTTCTCCCTTGCATATTCTGTCGGTGTATAGCCTGTCATCTTTTTAAATGAAATACCGAAATAGTGAGGATCGGAAAATCCGACTTTTTCAGCAATCTCATAGTTTTTCATCGTAGTATTTTCCAGAAGTTCCTTTGCCTTCTCCATACGGGTACGGATCAGAACTTCCGTAAAGGTCTCACCGGTTTCTTCTTTAAATATGGTACTGAAATAACTGGTGCTGATATTTAAATAAGAACAGATACTGTTCAGGCTGAGATCCGGAACCATGTAATTTTTCTGTATATAGTCGATTGCAAGACGTGCCTGACGCTCACTGCTTGACGTATTCATTGCAGAAAGAATACTGATCACACGTTTTGTATGGCGGGCAACTACTTCGCATGCCTCTCCGAAAAACTTCTGATCAGTGATCTCGCGGATCAGTTCATCTCGGCCTTCCCGGATCTGCTCCATATCTGCTGAAACATCTTCGCAGGCATTGTCCATGGTTCGTATAACCTGCTGAAGATACATACAGGCACGGCTTTTTTGCATCAGTGCATTACGAATCAAATCTTCAATTGATACAAGCGTCTGAAAGACCAGGTCTTCCTGCCCGGTTTTTAATGCTTCTTTCAAAACAGAAAGCGGTTCATCTATCGAGATTTCCTGTACCGGATGTTTTTCTTCCATATCAATAAGAAGATTCCCTCCCAGAAGGTAACGGTACTGTAGGGTATCCTGTGCCATGTTGTGGGACTGTACCAGTTCTTCCGGTTTCTTCACCCATTTACCGATTCCCATAGATACGTCAAATCCCATAACTTCTTTTGTCTTCTCCTGAATTTCCCGACAGATTTCTCTTGTCTTTTCGGTGAAGTTGCGGCTCCATTTTTCCTGAAACAGGATTCCGACACGATTGTTCCCTTCCTGATATGCAAATCCTGCTTCTTCACGTGTCACGATCTCATCGCTGATATTGTAGAGAACAAATGCCATGAGTGCACTTTCCTGCTGTTTTTCGGTATCCAGTTCATACATCCCTGAATAAAGGTCGATATCAAAAAGAGCCACACGATAGCTGATTGCAGAAATGTCGATTCCCATCTCTGCAAGGCGCTGGATGCTTTTGCTCACATCGGTGGTACAATTGACCAGAGCCTCCATGTTTTTAGAACGGATTACCTGTGCATTTTTGCGGTATTTCTCTGAATTTTCGGTCAGCTTGTTCATTTTGTTTTTTTCACGGCGAAGCTGATCGACTTTTTCTTTCATTTTATTGATCACTCCGGTAAGTTCCATGGCAGTCACCGGTTTCAGAAGGTATTCGCTGACACCATACTGGATGGCCTTTTTGGCGTATTCAAATTCGCCGAAGCCGCTGAATATCACGATCACGACATCCGGATAATTGTCATGCAGAAATTTACTGAGTTCCATACCGTCCATATATGGCATGAGAATATCGGTCAGAACAATATCCACGGGATGTTCTTTTACAAATTCTGATGCCTGTTTGCCGTTTTCGCAGTCACCCACAAGTTCACAGTCCAGACTTTTCCAGTCGATGTTTTCTTTGATGGCATCACGAACAAGGATTTCGTCATCTACAAGTAGTATTCGATACATGTATTTTGCTCCCCCATCTATATCAATTCATGTACTTCTGGATATTTCCCAGTATTTTATTGTAACATGATTTGGGGTGTTTGGGTACAGGAAATGTGGGAGTTTTGTTAAAAAAAATACAATTCCACCATGCTATTTTCCCAATAAAATACCCCACACAGACGCTTGCTTTGCGTGGCCCGGTGGGGTGCGCGAGGGGAGAGCGGCCTTCGCAACTGTGAGCGCACTCCCCTCGCAAGTTTTTTTAATTGTCAAATTATTTAACGGGTCTGAGGGCAGTTCCCTTATTTTACAATATATCCCTCTTCATCCCACAGATCATGCCAGTCTTTTGCGCCTTCCCACAGGAATACCTGGCCTTTAACCAGTCTGTTTCCTTTTTCGAGTGTACCGATCTTTGCCATTTCCTCATCGGTCAGCGGATCTTCTGTGACGCATTTCAGGTTGCTTACATAGTTATGTACTGAGAACGGAATGGAAATTTCTCCTCTCTGATGAGCCCATTTCAGAGCGATCAGTGCCGGATGAACACCATGTGCTTTTGCAATCTCCTGCATTTCCGGTGTCTGCATATCAGCAACATCTTCCGGGCAGATATCTCTTTCCGGTCTTCTTGGTGAACCAAGTGGCATATATCCTACCGGCTGAATGTTGTGTGCAACAAGATAATCATACTGCTCCTGCTGCTGGAAGCATGGATGAAGTTCCAGTTCACATGCTGCAGGTTTGATTTTCATTAATGGAAGAACTGCTTCCAGTTTCGGAATGGTCATGTTGGAAATACCGATGTAACGGATTTTTCCTTTTTCTACCAGCTCTTCGCACTGACGGTAGGTATCCATGAATTCTTCTACGCTGAACGGTCTGGAATCCGGATTTCTGGAATCTACATCACAAAATGGTGCATGGTAATTCGGGAATGGCCAGTGAATGAAGTACAGATCCACATAGTCGCATTTCAGATCCTGAATGCTCTTTGTGCATGCTTCTTCTACTTTTCTGTGCATGTCGTTCCATACTTTTGTCATGATGAAGAGGTCTTTTCTTTCTACGACGCCTTCTTTGATCGCTGCTTCAAAAACTTCACCGATCTGATGCTCATTTCCATAGCATGCTGCACAGTCAAACATACGATATCCGCTGCGGATTGCTCCTGCAACTGCTGCAGATACATCTTCTGCGTTTACCCTGTCAGAACCAAATGTTCCCATACCCATACATGGTACTTCTTCTCCTGACGGAAGTGTTACTTTCGGCACGATTGCCGGATCGATAAATTCTGCCATTTTTATTTCCTCCTGATTTTGATTATATAGTTTTCGTTAGCTTAATGTTTGACACCTTTCAAATTCAAATGCTTTGTCATGCAAGCATGACCGCATTATGAATTTTAAAGTCTTTGTATAGCAATCTGCGGTAACAGTTTTTCCATATCTTCCATTACAAAGAATCCAGTCTCTTCACGCATCGCTGCTGCCGCGGAGATTGCGCTTGCTCTTCTTAATGTTTCTTCGAGAGAAAGTCCCTCGCTTAAGCCCAGTGCAAATCCGGCGATCATGGAATCACCACATCCTACGGTATTGACTGCATTGATCTTCGGAACGATTGCACGGAAGATTCCTTCCTCCCCCACTGCCAGCGAACCGTCTGCGCCAAGTGAAACCGCAACGATCTCCACGCCATTTGCGTGAATCGTTTTTGCCGCATCAATGATATCCTGCATGTCATCGCAGGGTTTACCGGTCAGCATACGGATCTCATCAATGTTTGGTTTGATCAGTGTCGGGCATGCCTCGATGCCCATCTCCAGAAGCTTACCGCTCGTATCAAGGATTACCGGTCTGCCGGCTTCTTTTACGATCCTGACCAGTCTCTGGTATGCTGTTCCGTCAAGTCCTTTCGGCACACTGCCAGACATGGATACAACATCTGCATCTTTTACCAGTTCTCTGAATTTCTTTTCGAATCCGGCAAAATCTTCTTCTGTCAGTGTAAATCCCGGCTCCAGAAATTCTGTCTGCACATGATTTACCTCATCCCAGATATTGATGCAGGATCTGCTTTCTGCATCCACATGATAAAAATCACCTTTGATGCCGAATGGTTTCAGCGCATCTTCAATATAGTTTCCTGCATGGCCGCCCACAAATCCGGTAGCAACAACCTCTGCCCCATAAATAGATGCCGGTTTGGATACGTTCAGGCCTTTGCCGCCGGGAACGTAAGAACATTCCCGGACACGGTTGACTTCGCCTGTTTTAAAATCATCTACCACATATCTTTTGTCGATTGCGGCATTCAATGTCACTGTCAGTATCATTTTCACTCTTCCTCGTTTGACAAAAGAATCTTTCCTTTTACAAGTCCCGGTGTCTTAAATAACTGGAATGCATCCTGTGCCTGGCTCATCGGGATTTTTTTGTAAACGAAGCCCGGATCAAATTTCAACTGGCCTGTTGCAAAATAATGCGCTGTCAGATCCCATTCACGTCCCGGGAATGGTGCACTGTAGGACATCCAGGAACCGGTCAGTTTGAACTCTTTACGATTCATGTTTTCCCACTGCGCAGGTGTGAAGGTCAGATTCTCATGTGGAGTACCGATAAAGCATACATGAGCTTTGTTTGCAGCAAGTTCGAAGGCCATATGCATGGTTGGAACCTGTCCTGCTGTCTCGAATACAAATCCGTATCCTTTGCCGCCGGTGATCGCCATTGCTTTTTCCATGTAACCTTCTTCTTTTGTATTGATGACTTCATCTGCACCAAGGCGTTTTGCAAGATCAAGACGCTCATTGCTGATATCGAATACAACAACTTTCTTTGATCCGAAGATTTTTGTCCACTGCATAGTGAACATTCCGACTGTACCGCCGCCGAGGATTGCTACATACTCTCCACCATGATAATCGTTCTGGAATACACCATGGATAGCCACAGTTGCAGGTTCAAACATTGCGCCCTGCTCATAGGAAACGCTCTTGTCAAACGGAACTGCATTCTGCTCCGGAACTACAACATAATCTGCGTTGCTTCCCTGTTGTCTGGAACCGATAAAGCTGTAATGTTTGCAAAGGGAGAAGTTGCCCTTCTGGCAGTCGTCACATTTCATGCATGGAAGAAGTGGTGCTCCGGATACACGGTCGCCGACTTTTACCTTTGTTACACCTTCACCGACTTCTACTACATCACCGGAAAATTCATGACCGAGAACGATCGGGTAAAAATGTACGCCATGATTCAGAACACGCGGGATGTCAGATCCGCAGATGCCGGAATATCTGACTTTGATCTTTACGGCGCCTTTTGTTACCTTTGGTTCTTCAATTTCCTGATACTGTACATCTTCATTTGCAACTACTACTGCTGCTTTCATAATATATTACTCCTTTCGTGAAAGGAGGGAAAGCTCCCCACTAAAGTGGGGGATTACTCCGAGGGGACGAGCGCGTCGCCCCCTCGGGCACCCCCTGCGCTTTCTGGAAAAACAAGCCCATTTTATTGAAACTTGAAGTTCTCGGGAACTGTTTTCTCTCCTGACTATTCAAATATGTAAGTTATCCCGCGTGGGGACATTCTATTTGCTGAAAATCATTAAATCACTTTGTCATCATATGTGCCAGAGACTTGTAAAGTTCAAGATACGTCTCATAAGTCTTATCATACACTTCTTTATTCTCCGGGTTTGGCTCATGGCGACGTGTTTCTTTTACAGTGATGGAAACGGCTTCATCATAATCTTTGTAAAGTCCGACTCCGACACCTGCAAGGAGTGCGGCTCCAAGCGTTGTTGCTGTATCGGATGCCGGTACAACGATCGGTTTGCCTGTGATATCGGATTTGATCTGTGTCCAGAGAAGAGAATTCGCAGAACCGCCCATTGCTCTTAAAACTTCTGCATTTGCTCCGGCTGCCTCTGCCACCTCAAGATTGTGGCGCAGAGAAAGTGCCACGCCTTCCATGCAGGCACGTACCATATGGCCTTTGGTCTTTGCAAAATCAAGTCCGTAGAAAACACCTTTTGCATATGGATTCCAGATTGGAGAACGCTCACCGGACATATATGGAAGGAATACGACTCCATCACTGCCCGGATTGATTTTTTCTGCAATCTCATTGAGCTGATTCAAAGAAGATGCTCCTGTCTGTTCCTTCATCATTCGCTCATAATCGGCAAATTCACGTTCAAACCAGCGCATCACTCCGCCGCCACCGGTCGTTCCGCCCTGCAGAAGCCATTTACCCGGAATGACATGATACCCGAGGATCAGTCGTGGATCTGCTTTGTATTCATCAATGCAGATGCTCATTCCACCTGCCTGTCCGCCCTGTTCCTGTGTTTCTCCCGGATGAATGACACCTGCACCCAGAGTTCCACAGGCTGCATCCAGACCACCTGCTACAACCGGGGTTCCTTCTGCGAGTCCGCACTCTGCGGCTGCTTTTGCTGTCACGGTACCTACGACATGGTCACATTCGCAGATCTCCGGTAAAAATTCCATCGGAATTCCGAGGCGTCTGCACATCTCTTCGTTCCAGCATCCCTTCTTCATATCGAAACAGTGAAGGCCGTATCCCTGAGACATATCCTGTGTGATCGCGCCTGTCAGCTTAAAGGCGATAAAACTGTTGGACTGGAGGATCTTGTCGATCTTTTCATAAACCTCCGGAAGATTTTCTTTGTACCAGATGATCTTTGCTGTCGTATAAGACGGCTGAAGTGAATTTCCTGCAACTTCAAAGATTTTATCCTCACCGATTTCCTTATTCAGCCGTTCACAGATATCCTGTGCACGGGTGTCCATCCAGATCGGTGTATTGGTAAGTACTTTGCCCTCTTTGTCGAGCGCGATGGCAGACCAGCTCTGTCCGTCAATGCCGACTCCAGCAATCTCCGCCGGATCAATGCCTGCTTTCTGCACGGTTTCTTTCGTTGCCCTGCATACAGCACTCCACCATTCCTCCGGATTCTGCTCCGCCCAGCCTTCCTGTGGATAGTATACCGGATAGTCGCCATTGGCTGCGGCCAGAACTTTGCCCTCTTTATCAAACACCGCTACCTTACAGGCACTTGTTCCGATGTCGATTCCAAGTAAATATGATTTCATCATTTTGCTGCTCCCATTTCTCCGGCTGCCCGGAGTTCCTTCTCTTTATCAGATGTTCATGCGAAAACCCTTACGGATTTTCCGGCAATGATCTCGGTCTCAAGTTTCTCACTGAAAAGCTCTCCAGATGCCTCGCCGGTATTTTCCAGATGATTCAGCATAACCTTTGCAACTTCTTTTGCAATGCCGTCCGTCGGCTGCGCTACGATCGTCAGCTTCGGATTACATGCTCTCGCAAACTGCAGGTTGTCAAACCCGATCATCGACAGCTGCTCCGGAATCCGGATGCCCAGTTCGTTTACTCCGATCATGGCCCCCATAGTCATTTCATAGTTCGTCACAAACACTGCTGTCATCTCCGAATTATTCTGTACAAGTTCTTCAAGTCCCCGGACACCGCCCTGAATCGTATAGTCTCCATGCCAGATCAGAGAGTCACTCACCGGGATCCCGGCACTTTCCAGTGCTTTATAATATCCTGCCATACGTTCCTGCGCAGTAAAAACTTCTTCCGGTCCGCCGATGATTCCAATATTTCGGTGTCCTCTCTCGATAAAATACCGGACTGCATCTTCGGCGGCTTTTTTATTATCAACCAGCACACTGTCACAGTTGATACCCTGAATCTTTCGATCAATCAAAACAATCGGTTTACCCGTCTTCTGAAACCTTTTCAGGTGGTTTCCCTCTTCATCAACCGGCATGTTGATGATACCGTCCACACGCCTGCGAGTCAGGAATTCAACTGCCTCCCGTTCCAGTTTCTTATCGGTTCGGCAGTCGCAGACGATCGTCGCATAACCATGACTTCGCAGGACATCTTCCATACCAGTGATGATCTCGGCACAGAAAGTATTGTTCAGCTCCGGAATGACAACGCCAATCGTTCTGGTCGCGTTCGTCTTTAAACCTCTTGCCACCTCATTGACTTCGTAATGAAGTTCTTCGATAGCTTCCTCAATCTTTATTCTGTTTTTTTCACGGACATTTCCTCCGTTAAAATAGGAAGAAATCGTAGCCAGTCCAAGTCCTGTCCGTCTGGCTATATCCTTCATGGTCGCTGCCATTTCGCCTCACTGCCTTCTGCTTTTATTCTGCTTTACCGTCGCATCCGCAGACTTTCATTCTTGCCATAACCAGTTCTTTCACTGCTGCGATTGCTGTCTTGCCATAAGCTTTCGGATCAATGGTATCCGGTTTTTCTTCAAGAAGTTCTTTGACTGCTTTGGAGTAAGCTGCACGAAGTTCTGTCGCAAAGTTTACTTTGCAGATGCCGCGTTTTACGCAGTCGCTTACATCTTCGTCACTAAGTCCGGATGCTCCGTGAAGAACCAGCGGAATATCAACAACTTCGCGGATCTCACTTAAACGTTCTTTATCAAGAACCGGTGTACCTACATAGAAACCATGTGCTGTTCCGATTGCAACTGCCAGAGAAGTAACACCTGTACGCTCAACAAATTCTTTTGCTTCCTGCGGATCTGTATTGGTGTCAGCTTCTGCTTCAAGATCATCTTCCTTGCCGCCGACTTTACCAAGCTCTGCTTCACATGGAATATCCAGTACATTTGCTACATCTGCTACGCGTTTTGTCTCTGCAATGTTTGCCTCGAAGTCCAGTTTGGATCCGTCGATCATAACAGAAGTATATCCTGCATGGATTGCCTGCATAGCCAGTTCAAAACTGCTGCCGTGATCAAGATGAAGGCATACCGGAACAGATGCTTTTTTAGCTTCTGCTGCAACAATTGCTGCATAGGTATCCACAGTACCGTACTTTACAGTAGATGGAGTTGTCTGGATCATAACCGGTGCTTTCAGTTCTTCTGCAGCCTGAATGATGGCTTTCACCATTTCCATATTCTCTGCATTAAATGCTCCGACTGCATATCCACCTTCCTGAGCTTTTAACAGCATTTCTTTTGATGTAACAAGTGGCATAACTTTTTCCTCCTTAATGATATATGTATATTTTTTGTTTTACTACTTGTGATTGATCGGAAAATTTCAAAACCGAAACGTTTCCGTTTTGAGTTAATCATACATCGCCTCCCGCATTCTGTCAACCGTAAAATATTTATCTTTTATCGGAAAATTTTCCCTTGCATTGTACAGTAATTACAGGTAAATTGAATATAGAAAGGCGTATTTTAAAAGACTGCGCCAGCGAGAAATCAAATTATCTGAACGGAGGCATAAACGACATGTTAAAAGGTATTCCTGAAATCTTATCACCAGAATTATTAAAAGTATTATGTGAAATGGGACACAGCGATCGTCTTGTTATCGCTGATGGTAACTTCCCGGTAGAATCCATGGGTAAAAACGCTATCACAATCCGCTGCGACGGACATGGTGTTCCGGAAATCCTGGAAGCAATTCTGAAAGTTTTCCCACTGGATACTTATGTAGAACATCCGGTAAACCTGATGGAAGTAATGCCTGGCGATGATGTAGAAACCCCGATCTGGGATACATACAAAGAAATCATCCGCAAATATGATGACAGAGGAGATGCTACTGTAGGAAACATCGAGCGTTTCGCATTCTATGATGAAGCCAAAACAGCTTACTGCATCATTTCCACAAGTGAAAAAGCTCTGTATGCAAACATTATGCTGCAGAAAGGTGTTGTCATCAACAACTAATTATCGGCCATCTTTTTTCAAAAACCCCGGGGATCTTCGAAGACCTCCGGGGTTTTATTATTGCCTGTTTTAATCCAGTTCGAAAAGCTGACGCTGTTTCAGGTCGATGGATGACCATACCGTGCTTGTATGTTCCTGACCGTACAGATATACAGTACTGGAAACTTTCGCATACAGCTTACAGGACTCTTTATATCCATTGCTGCCATTCTGGTTTCGCAGATACTGTTCGATATCAGAAACTTTCAACGCGTAGGCACTGTTCTGGAACAGATGGAATTTGCCATCACTGCCACTCTCAATTGTACCGATATTTCCATAACCGCTCAGACTTCCGATCTTCGCTGTAATATCAGATACCTTCTTCGTGGTCGGGCATCCGTCTTCTACACTGCCATTTTCATCTTCAATGTAAAACTGAACAGTCATCTCCTGTTTATCAAGTTCTTCCTGACTTAAATCAGCACTTACCATATTGTAATCCCTGACATTGATGTAGAAATCCATATTTTCTTCCAGTGTATTTGCTTCACCAGAATCCCATGATGTCTGGTCTGTCATATAAAATCTGGTGCTCTCTGTCTCTGCTGCCGGATTCAGTGTTTTTACAAAGTTTACTTCCGGTTTTACCGCAGTAACGTTTGCCGCTGCCACGATCGTATTGATAAACAGTTTGATTTCATCATCATTCTGTACCCGCCGATGTCCTGCTCCGGTATAAATAACATTCCCCTTACTGTACAGATAATAATTATTTCGAACATCATTTGGTGAATTCTTATAATAGTTATCCGTCAGACAATACCAGGCAACCACATCGTTCATTCCATCGCTCTGATCATTGATATCTCTATCCTGCTCCATCCCAAGCTGATAATACTGTCCGTGTGTCTGTGCAATGGTAATACTGTCGCCAATCACATAAGGATACTGCGTGATCGCACCATCATTTACCTTTGTTGCCCTTGTTGTCAGTGTATCTCCCGAACCGAGCGTTTTACCGTCCAACATTGCATTTGTATATCCCTGTGTCTGTGCATAGCTCTTTGATTTATCACCGTTTTTATATGCCACATCACCTGCCAGCGTAAGCAATGTCTTAAAGTCCACACTTCCATCTGACAATGGTTTGCCTTTTTTGAGCAGTTCAGAAACCGTCTGATTTCCAATCGTTGCATCAGAAGTAATACCATAGCGGTCCATACCTACTACCGAACGGAGAATTGTATTCAGCGACAGTCCCCAGTTTGCATTTCTTGCAGTATACCACAGCCAACTGTCGTTATAAAGACCAATGCTTCCGCCGTTGTTTACTGTTCCATTTAAATTGTAACCGTCCCTTGCGATCTGGTCGTATATTTTTTTATGATCAGTATTGATATAAGAAGTCGTGTCATGTGCAAAAATAACACTCTTTCCGGATCGGATAAATTTCAGGATCTCCTGCACCGCATCTATGGAAATATCCTGATACACATCCTGGAATCCTATGATCAGCATCTGCTGATCATCCAGCAGATTTGCAAAGGTTGTTTTCTGTCCGTTTTTATCCAGAACATTTCCATTGTTAATGTCTGTAACATTTCTGGAAATTACATTGATATTGAAGTCCTGCACTCCGGCTATCAGATTCTTAAAATTGCTGCTATCCGCAAGTGTCCATGTACATGGATTTGAACGATTTACTGAATTATCCTGTGGAACAAGCTGCAGAACATTGATCGTCTGTTTCGCAACCCCATCCGGTTTCTGCTGTTTTGCATAGCCAATCTCAGAAGTATGGATATAGGTGTTACGGTTGCTTGTCAGTTCCAGTTTCCAGGTAATCAGCTTATAGTAATCTGACGGAATTTTTCTGGTAACGGTATATTTCTTTCCAAGCTTCAGTTCATAACGCATATCTCCGCTACCATAATCTTTCTGTGAAAGGACATTTCCGTCTTCATCCTGCACGACCATATATTTGTCCTGCGATTCTTTCTTTGAAAGATTACCGTCAAAGTTCAGATCCAGGTAAAGTTTACAGTCATAAGTTGTCGTTGCCGGGGCTGCATCAGAATCATTTTCTACCTAATATTAAAACTGACCTTTTGGATAGTCCTCCGCACAGGTAACCGTTCAAAATCAGGCAAATTAGATGGTCTGAATAATAGTAAGTACAATACCGGGTAACCAAATTTCGAGCTGTGGATGACTCTGATAATAGTAAGTACTGTTTTGGTCCACAAAATTATGCTTAACAAATACCCCTGACCATAGTAAGTTGGAATAGAGTCCACAAAATCTCAATAAATCGGATGACTCATATTGTAGTAAGTGTATTCCGAGGCATTGCAAACGCTAAAATCGGATGACTTTTATTATAGTAAGTCTATTCCGAGGCATTGCAAACACTAAAATTGGATGCTTCAAGCATAAGTAACTCCCATCAGAGTCAACGGAAGTCCCAGAATCCGTTGATTCCGGTTTTAGTAAGTGCAATGCAAGTCAACTGCTTACCCCAAAACCTCATTCATCACGCAAAAAGAGAAGCCTTTTCAGGCCTCTCCTCCGTAAACTTATGAATGATCATTACTCTCTATCTTTTCTTATGAATGATCATTACTCCTTATCTTTTCTTATAATGATAGATCAATAATCCTGCTACTGCCAGAACTGCCACCGCAATGATCCAGATAAACGGATTCTGGTACCAGTGGCCGGATGTACTTCTGACATCCTGTCCGGAAGCCTGACGGCTCACGGCATCTGTCTCATCCTGTGCAGCTTCTGTATCTTCTTTTTCCGGTTCAGCTGTTGCTGTTGCCGCCGGAGTTTCAGTCGCTTCTGTAGCCGCGGTCGGTGCCGGTGTCTCAGCATGCTCGGTTGTTGCGGTCGGTGCCGGTGTCGCGGTCGCTTTCGGTGTGGTTGCTGTCGCTGATTTTTCCGTTGCTTTCGAAGCTGCTGCCACTCCTGAATCCTCGACAGGCTCTGCGCTGACTGCATTTTCTGCTGCCGCTTCAGCATCAACGCTTTCTGTCTGCGCTTCCGGATGTTCTTTCAGCCATTCTTCTGTCTTCTCCAGATTCATCCAGCCCTCGGTTCCATCTACCGTTGTCACACCCCAGTGACTTCCGTCCACCATTTCGGCATCTTGTGTAATATGAAGCGTTTCTCCGTTTTCGATGTCGCGTACACCCGGGACCTCGCCGTATTTCTCGCCCGGTCCCTGATAAAGCTTCTGCGTGCCTTCTTCTGCATAAGCTTTTACATCATAATCCGCACTATAATTTACATGATCCTTTCCTGCAATATACAGTTCTGAATCAATGGCTTCCTTCCGGGACTGCGCCGGGCGGCATTCATCCAGCGGTGCATAACCTTTCATCTTATGATATTCTGTATACCCCCAGATCCGGCTATTCTCTGTATCTTCAGCCTCTCCTGTAATATGAAGCGCCGTACCGTTTGGTATCTGCTCATCATTCAGCTTCGTTGAATCAAAATCCGGCTGTGAATAAAAATCAATTCCTCCTGCCTTTGATTCCACAATCATATAATAGTCTGTGCTGTAATCCGGTTCTGTCTTACCTGTCTGCACATCTGCCATGACATTGACGCTCATACAAAGCCCCATCAAAATAACCAGAAGACTCTTTGCCAGTTTCTTCATTTTATTTTCTCCCCTTCACTCCGTATATCTTCCGTATTTTCAAAAAGTTATAACTTATTGAAATTCTGCACCTATCATACCACAGACACCGCACAATGATAATCCTTTTTTGTCATAAAAAAGCAATAAAAAACTGATATTTTTCGACACATTTACAGTATGGATAATATCTCCCTGAAATACAACGACCCCGGAGGATTCTCCGAGGTCATTGCGTTTATCATGGCATTTCAAATAAAGCCTGTTTTATTATTTGTACAGTGGTCCGTAGTTCTTGCATGCACGGAAGTCTGCACCTTCTTTATCCATTCCGAATGCATTCCATGCTGCCGGACGATAGATATCTTTTTCCGGTACGTTGTGCATGGATACCGGGATACGAAGCATAGAGCACATTGTGATCAGGTCAGCTCCGATATGTCCGTAGGAGATAGCACCGTGGTTAGCTCCCCAGTTGTTCATTACATCATAAGCTGTTTTGAACGGTCCCTCTTTGCCATCGCATCTTGGAGCGAACCATGTACACGGCCATGTGTAGTCTGTACGTTTCCAGAGTTTGTCAGATACTTCTGCCGGAAGAGCTACTGTCCATCCTTCAGCGATCTGCAGAACCGGTCCAAGTCCTTTAACAAGGTTCAGACGGATCATTGTTGCAGGCATCTGAGCTTTTGTTTCATAACGGCTGGAGTATCCGCCTCCACGGAAGTATCCGTTGTCGGCCATACACCATTCTGTGTTAGCCATGATTGCTTTCTGGTCTTCTTCTGTGATATCCCACCACTGTTTCATAACAGCATTGCCGTTTTCATCTTTAGCTTCGCCGTTAGCGTCAAGGCAAGCAGCACCGGAGTTGATCAGGTGAAGGAATCCGCCAGCTTCTTTAGCTACGCCTTCAAGGTCATATCCTGTAGCTTTCTTAACAGCTTCCGGGCTCCAGTATGTACGAACATCAGCGAAGATCTGAGCTCTGTTTGTAAGGAGTTTCATGAACATCATTCCAAGACCGTTGAGAACGTCATTCTCTGTAGCAAGGATGTATGGTTCACGAGCTCCGTTCCAGTCAAAGGATGTGTTCAGCATAGCTTCTGCGAAGTCACCGTTTGGATAGAAGTCTGTCCACTGTCTCTGTCCCTGGAAACCAGCTGCCAGAGCGTTGTGTCCGATTGCTTCTTCGGAGAATGCCGGGTCAAGGTTATCGCAGCCGTTCATCAGCTCTTTGATGATAACTGCCATCTTAACTACAAATTCAAACTGCTCTTCTTTCTTTTCTGGAGAGAACTGCAGTTCTTCTGGGTTTTTATCCCAGCCGATCTTACATGTTTCTTTAGCCCATTTGAGAGCTTTTTCGAATTCTGCGTGATCGTAGATACCTTCTGTCATACGACGGATGATTTCTACCTCATCAACGGATTCAACACGCATTCCAAGATAGGATTCGATGAAATCGGAATCAATGATAGATCCGCCGATACCCATTGTTACAGAACCGATCTGCAGATAGGATTTTCCTCTCATGGATGCTGCTGCAACTGCTGCGCGGCCGAATCTCAGTAATTTTTCTTTAACGTCATCCGGGATAGATGTGTCATCAGCTTCCTGAACATCATGTCCGTAGATACCGAATGCCGGAAGTCCCTTCTGTGCATGTGTAGCAAGAACGGATGCAAGATAAACTGCTCCAGGTCTTTCAGTACCGTTGAATCCCCATACAGCTTTGATTGTCTGCGGATCCATATCCATTGTTTCTGCGCCATAGCACCAGCAAGGTGTAACTGTAACTGTGATATCAACGCCTTCTTTACGGAATTTATCAGCACATGCTGCGCTCTCACCTACACGTCCGATTGTTGTATCAGCGATAACAACTTTAACCGGCTCACCGTTGGAATATTTTAAATTTTCTTCAAAAAGCTTTGCAGCGGACTTAGCCATGTTCATTGTCTGCTCTTCAAGAGATCCTCTTACGTCCAGGGCTCCTCTACGTCCATCAATTGTTGGTCTGATACCGATAACCGGATAGCTGCCTACTAATCTGCTCTTTGCCATGATTGATTACCTCCATTTAATTTATGAAATAGATTGTTTTCAAGAAGTTTTCACTAAAAAACTTCATTGTTTCCTATATTTCATAGTATACAATTGCCAAAGCAGAATTACTTGTGATATAATAGCAAAAAACAGTACAATATTCACTTTTTTTAATTATTTTGTAAAAAATCTATAAACTCAGCACAGGGAGGAACTTATTTTGCACGATCTTGACCGTAACGAAGACCGTCTCAGAGGAACTTATGACTTTCCTTTTGAATTTCACCATATTGAATCGAACCATCCTCGCTATGTCATGTCTTACCACTGGCATGTCGAATATGAAATCATCCGAATCCTGAAAGGTTCGCTCACCGTCACTTTAAACGAAAAAAGCTTCATCGCGATGCCGGGGGATATCATTTTTGTGCACAGCGGCATCCTGCACAGCGGGATTCCTGATGATTGTGTCTACCAGTGTATTGTCTTTGACGGTAACTTCTTTTTGAAAAACAACTCGGCCTGTGCCGGATATATACAGAAAATCCTGCACCAGGAAATCATGATCTATCATCACTTTTCACCGAAGCATCCAGATATCTGTGATGTTGTAAACAGTCTTTTTGATGCGCTCTGGAAAAAGCCTGTCGGTTACGAAATGACCGTGATTGGACAATTTTACCACTTTTTCGGCCTTGTTTTTGGTAATCATTACTATCTTGAAAGTGTCACACGTACAAGGCGGGATTACAAGAGAATCCTGCAGCTCAAACAGGTTCTGGATTTCATCGAACACAACTATGCTTCTCCGCTTACTTTGCAGCAGCTTTCTGCTTCTGTGTCGATGTCGCCAAAGTATTTCTGCAGGTTCTTTTCGGAAATGACGCACCAGACACCAATGGATTATCTGAATCACCAGCGAATCGAACAGGCATGCTATCAGCTCTCCACAACAGATGATTCGATCACAGAGATTGCCTACCGCAACGGTTTTAATGACCTGAGCTACTTTATCAGAACATTCAAAAAATATAAGGGAATCACTCCCGGAAAATATAAGAAAGCATAATCAGCGGACGCGCCACCGGCGCCTCCTCGATATGCAATGCAAAAAAGGAACCCCCGAAGGGGTCCCTTTAAAGTACTTCATTCAGTACAGATAATCCATATTCGGCAAGGCTGTGGTCTTCTTCACCGGTTCCACCGCTGATACCCAGGCCCCCGATAATCGTATCTCCAACTTTGAGCGGAACACCGCCTCCAAAGATTACGATCTTACCGTTATCCATCTTGTCTACACCATAGAATGTTCCACCCGGCTGTGCAAGTACACTCAGTTCCTGCGTGGACATCTTGACTGCAACAGAAGTATATGCTTTCTTGGTTGCCACATCAAAGCTTACCAGAAAAGCTCCATCCATCACGTGTACAGCAATCGGATTTCCATCCGGTCCACAGACTGCGATTACGGCCTTTTTGCCGCGGCGCTCTGCTTCCTGTTCAATCTTCTCGATCAGGCGTTTCGCGCTGTCCAGAGAAATTCTTCCCTGAATCCCCATTTTTCTGAGTACTTCCTGAATGACAGTCTCATTTACTGTACCTGTCTGATTTGTTTCCATGGTTCTGACCTCATCTTTTCCACCGTGCACAGCAATTTCTGCTGATTTTTCCACAACAGCAGATGCTTTTCCACTGTTTACTGCATCAGCATATCTGGCAAGTGTATAAAGATAATCTGCCAGACGGTTCATATATTTTTTGGCCCCGTTATCTGCACCAAATTTGACGCTAACTGCAGCCAGTGCTCTCTCCGCGCGTCGTGCCACAGTTCTTGCCACATCTATCTCCGCCGACAGACGGCACTGCCCCGGAAGACGCATCTCCATACTGTGGGGAACAAGTTCCTCAAGACGGGAGATTTCTTCTTCCAGGAGCTCTGTTTTGTCATCGTCTACCTTATATTCTCTGTTAAAAGGATCTGCCACTCCATCCATGATCATAAGCAGGGTCATCTGCACCTTCTCGAGCATACGGATCGTGTCCGTTTCATCGATCATCGTCTTGACAAGACCCAGATAGCTATTCAATTCATCAAGGTCCCCAAACAGCCGAACGCGGTCATCAGACTTTGAGACATTTTTTGTGTGGACAAGATTTGTTGTCCCCTTATCTCCATTTTTGCTGTAAATGTTCATTCCGGCATCTCCTGCTCACCCGGTCCTTAGAAAGACCAGAGTTTTTTGTAAATCTTCATAATATCCTCTTTTGTCGGGATTCTCGGATTGGTTGTTGTGCATGCATCCGCAAGCGCTGCATCTGCCATCTTGTCGATTGCTCCGAAATATTCATCCGGACTGATCGTTCCGATTTCCTGAATCGTCATCGGGATATTCATTTCTTTCTGCATAAACTGAATCCAGTTTACGAGAGAACGTACGCTCATCACCTGATTATAATTGCTCAGTCCCAGGATATGTGCGACGGATGCATATCTTTCTACGGAAGGAAGATATGTCTTCTGACTTCTGCTTCGTTTGTTGATATTCGCATTAAATTCTACAATGTGTGGCAGAAGCATTGCATTTGCACGTCCATGAGGAATATGGAACTGTGCACCGAGCTGATGCGCCATACTGTGTGTGATTCCGAGGCCTGCTGTATTGAAGGAAAGACCTGCCAGACAGGATGCTACATGCATTTTCTGTCTTGCGTGCATATCACTTCCGTCAAGATAAGCTCTCAGGAGGAATACGCCACAGATTTCCATTGCTTTTTCAGCAAGTGCTGCTGAAAATTCATTATGATCGGTACTTACATAAGATTCCAGTGCATGTGTAAAAACGTCCATACCTGTGTCAGCTGTGATAGTCGGAGGTACGCTTTTTACTAATTCTGCATCGAGAATTGCCTCATCTGCTGTCAGACTTGGTGAAATAAGTGGATATTTTACCTTGGCTTCGGTGTCGTTTACGACCGCAAAGGATGTAACCTCTGAACCTGTTCCGCTTGTTGTAGGAACGGCAATCAGACCAACTTCGCTGTAATGGTTAATCTTCAGTGCAAACTCACGAATTGCCTTGGAGGAATCGATAGCAGATCCACCGCCAACTGCAATAACTGCTTCCGGCTGATAGCTTAAAAATTTCTTAACACCGTCTGCCACCTTATCTACTGGCGCATCCGGAACTACATTACTGAAAATGTCGTACTCAATGCCGCCCTTTGCCAAAGGCTCTGTAATCAGGTCAATCATTTTGCTCTGCACTACAAAAGGATCCGTAATGATGAGTACTCTCTTGTATGGTATCTCTCTCAGACGATCCAGAGCGTTGTCTCCAAAATGAATGACAGTTTTCATTCCAAAGGTCTTCATATCTGTTGCTCCTTTTCTATGACTGCATACCCGGATAACGGCACTCCACACCTTCATCGGCAAAATGTGCCAGCCATTTATCTGATGGCTTCCGATCGGTCACAATCACATCTATATCCCGCAGTTTTCCCGCAACGGAAAATGCGGTCTGATCAAATTTTGTACTGTCTACTACCAGAATCTTCTCACGGCCGGATGCGATCATTGCCTTCTTGGTTGTTCCAAATGCTTCCTGTGACTCCATGATTCCCCATTCATGATCCAGCGCTTTGCAGGAGATAATTACCTTATCTACAAAATAGGATCGGATTGCTTCCTCAGTTCTGGAACCGAGGAAAGCAAGATATCCTTCTTTCATAACACCACCGGTGGAAATAATATTCCAGCCGGAAACATCTGATAATTCAAGAAGGATCTCCATGGAATTTGTGATCACGGTCAGGCGTTCTTTTTCTTTGAGCGCTTTGGCAACAAAAACTGCTGTCGTACTCGCATCAAGGAAAATATGGTCGCCTTCTTTTACAAGGGAGGCTGCAAGTTCAGCCATCTTCTGTTTACCGCTTACATTCTGGTTCTTTCGAATATTAAAGGGCAAGTCAATACTTACATCTTCTTTTATGACAGCACCACCGTAACTTTTGGTTGCAAGTCCTTCTTTTTCGAGCTTGTCCAGATCACGGCGGATCGTTTCTTCAGAAACTTCATACAGTTGGCTGAGTTCACTTACAACGACTCTTTTTTCTGTCTGTAATTTCTCAAGAATTAAATTCCGTCTTTCTAATGCCAGCATTTACTTTGCCCCCTTTTGAGAACATTTATTTTAATTAAAGAATAGAATCGATCATTCTCTGATCCGGATGAGCGATTACTGAGGAATCCAGATACATTCCCTTGGATGCAACGAGATTCTTAGCTTTCTCAATAGAAGCTTCTACTGCAGAAACCTCACCGGTAAGAAGCATGTAGGATTTTCCACACATACCTTTTGCAATACGTAATTCGATAACATCTACGATTGCTGTTTTTGCTGCCTGGTCTGCTGCTTCGATGATAGATGCAGCATCATATGTCTCAAGGATTCCCAGAGCACTGATTCCTTCAATCTGAGTTGTTCCGTACATAGCCGGGAACAGGGACTCATGAGGATTACCAAGTACAAAGCTGTCGATACATTTGTCCTCGTAAGTAGTTACTGCTGCGTCAACAGCGGCTTTTACTGCACTTAAATCGCCTGTGATAATTGCAATATATTTGCCCGGACATACGGTCTGTGCCTCGACAATCTCGACCTCAGATGTCTTTACCATGGCATCTGCTGCTGTGATACCTGTGGCAGTCGTTTTAAATTCAATCATTCCGATTGCTTTACTCATTTTCTGCACGTCCTTTCTACTTTGCTGCAATTATGATGTGGCGGTCTGTTACTTCTGTTACTTTACCGGAGATACTTGCATGAATGCTTACGCTTAATCCGTCAGCATGCTGCGCAATCATCTGGCCTTTTGTTACCATATCGCCTGTCTTCACAATTGCCTGTGCCGGTGCGCCGATATGCTGGCTTAAAAGGATCTTAACCTTGGATGCCGGAACAACGTTCTCGTCCATCGGTGCGTCCTTATCATATTTGGTCAGTCCCAAACGTGCCATCAGTCGTTCTTCCGGAACCTTACGATATTCTCTTGAAGGCTGTACCGGAACCGGCTGTACTCCCTGAGGAGGTCTGATACCTGCTTTACGAAGTCCGCCCTTCATATCTGCGAGAAGTGTTCTCGGAGCAAGACTCTGTGGGCATGCATACATCTCACATACACCGCAGGAACTGCAGAATGCGGAATCGATATATGGATTCACATCTCTGAAATCACCAGCAGATGCTGCTCTCATAAAGCGGGCCGGATCGATCGGATGTCCGAGGTTATGTCTCGGGCAGAGGTCCGTACAGGTGTTACACTGGCAGCAGATAGATGCTGCACGTTTTAAATCGATTGCAGATGTTCTCTGTTTCTTCATAACGATCTGATGATCTCTTGGAAGAACCAGAACTGCGTTTGTTGTTTTGGTAACCGGATCTGAACCGTTACCGATGCGTCCCATCATCGGGCCGCCTACAAAGTAAACAGGATCTTTGGTTGTAATGTTACCGGCCTGTGCTACTACTTCATCCAAAGTACAGCCCAGCGGAACTTTTACTGTTACCGGATTTTCAACTTCTGCTACAACAGAAACATATTTTTCTGTAACAGGCTTCTGTGCTTCCATTGCCTGATATACGTTGTAAATAGTCTCTACGTTGAATACAATGACGCCCTGCTCAATCGGCAGTCCGCCAGGTCTGCAGACACGTCCGGTAGCTTCATAGATCAGCACAACTTCGTCACCCATCGGGTACACTTCATCAAGAAGATGAATCTTCAGACCAGGGAATTCTTCAATGTTCTGCTGCAGTGCTTTGATCGTCTGTACATATGATTTCTTGATTCCGATGATTGCCTGTGAAGCACCAACGGTCTCCATAACCATGTGGAATGTCTTCATGATCTCATATGCATGCTTCTCAAGTAACTGTCTGTGAAGTTTCAGCAATGGTTCACATTCTGCACAGTTCAGAAGAATTGTGTCAGCCTTGTCTGTAAGCTTGGCATATGACGGGAATCCGGCACCACCTGCACCTACAACACCATTGTCCTGCATAATTTTCTGTAAATCTTTGATTTCCATGGCGTTACTCCAATCCTGCACCATCATCGACGATACCGACTATTGCCGCATCGATCGGTGCTGTTTCTTCGCCGCAGCCGATTCTGGCCGCGCTTCCTTGTGCCACCAACACATATTCCCCGATACCTGCACCGATGATATCGATTGCAACGATCTGGGATAAGTCAGTTTTCATATGATGCACCGGCTCCACGATCATGAATTTCTGTCCTATCAACTTATCACTTTTACGAGTGGAAACAATGCTTCCAACTACTTTACCTACTATCATGTGTGTGCCTCCGCATTATCGTTTAACCCCTAATGCCGGTGACTTTCGCCACCGGCTGATTCAGAGGGATATTTATTTTATGATGGTAACTGTATTGCCTGTGGCAATCTTTGCTGCATTTGCTTCATCTGTATCAATGTGCATTTCCAGTGTAAAGCTGTCGTCTACACGGATAGCAACCTGATTAAAGATAGTTCCACGCTCGTTATCTGCCTTAACAGAAACGATATCGCCGTTTTTGACACCGGCTGCCTGCGCATCTGCCGGAGACATGTGAATGTGACGCATAGCCACGATACATCCCTCTTTCAGATAGATAGCGCCTTTCGGTCCGACGATTGCGATCGGTGCACTTCCTGCAATATCACCGGACATACGAACCGGAACATTCATGCCGAGTTTGATGGCATCTGTAGCAGATACCTCAACCTGTGTTGCACTGCGGACAGGTCCGAGAACGCGAACATTCTCGATCGCACGAAGTTTCAGGCCAATGATGGTAACAGTTTCGTTTGATGCAAACTGTCCGCCCATCAGGTCTTTTTTCTTTGTAAGCTGATAACCTGGTCCAAATAATGTTTCTACGTGTTCCTGTGTCAGATGAACATGTCTTGCAGATACTCCGATTGGAACCATGAAGCCGTTTCCTTTTTCTTCATTCTGATTAATGGCATCGATAACCATTTTTGTAATCAGTTCAATGTTTTTTGATTCCAAGAATACACCTGCTTTCTTCCATTTGCCGGAATAAATTTATGTAATAAAATTATTTCAGAACCGGAAGAATTTTTTCTACGTCTGTGTGTGGTCTCGGGATTACGTGTGTAGCTACGAGCTCACCAAGTCTGGATGCTGCTGCGCTTCCGCTTTCTACTGCAGATTTAACAGCTCCTACATCTCCACGAACCATAACTGTTACCAGTCCGGATCCGATTTTTTCTGTTCCAACAAGTGCTACGTTAGCTGCTTTGCACATCTGGTCTGCTGCTTCGATTGCTGCTGTAAGTCCTCTGGTTTCTACCATTCCTAAAGCTTCCTGTGTCATGATTTTTTCCTCCTTGTGGATAAAATGAAAATTGATTATTTATTGTCTGGTTTTGTTTCGTCTGTTTTTTTCTTCCAACGGCTTGCACTTAACTCCACGAGTTTGACAATTTCCTCGTGTGGCCGTGCAATCACTGCATAACTCGCCGGTTTCTTAATAGCGTTTGCAACAGCAGCTTCAACGGCTTCGTTGACTGCTGATACATCGCCTTCTACAATAAGAGTGACAAGTCGTCCGCCCAGCTTACGTTCCCATGACGCCAGCTCAACGTCTGCAGTTTTGCACATGATATCGAGCGCATTGATCGCCGCTACGACACCAGTGATCTCTATAAAACCATATGCTTTACTCATGAGCGAACTCCTTTAATGCTGGATGCATTATTTTATTGTAGGAAGAATTTTTTCTACATCATTGTGTGGTCTCGGAATTACGTGTGTTGCAACAAGCTCACCAAGTCTGGATGCTGCTGCGCTGCCGCTCTCTACTGCTGCTTTAACTGCTCCGACATCACCGCGAACCATAACTGTTACCAGTCCGGATCCGATTTTCTCTGTTCCTACCAGTGCTACTTCTGCTGCTTTTGTCATTGCATCTGCTGCTTCGATTGCTGCTGTCAGTCCTCTGGTCTCTACCATTCCTAAAGCTTCCTGTGCCATTGTTTCTTCCTCCTGAATCATTGTTTATACTTGTTCAAATATTCATACCGGGATATCAGCCATCAGCTTTTATCCAGGGCGCTGATTTTCAGCATCTTTACCGTATCCTCTGTCGGATTTGGTATTACGTAGTGCTGCACTACACCAGTTCTCCGGTTTGCTTCTGCCATTCCTGCTTCCACAGCGGCGGTAACGTCCTCGACGCTTCCGCGGAATTTGATGCATACCAGAAGCGGTACTGGCAGGCTGTCTGCGTTTGCAGGCTTGTTCTTGTCGAACACCTCCAGGCGGACATTTGCCGCCTTACAACCGGCATCTGCCGCTACAAAGGCTGTCGCCAGCCCGAACACTTCCAAAATTCCTACAGCTTCTGCCATTTTGCCTCTCCTTTATATTTCCGGATTATTTATTTACTACGGCAATCTTAAGACCTGTCATAGCCAGGTTTGTCTCAAGTGCTTCGTTGATCTGCTCAAGCGGGAATTTGTGTGTGATCAGATCAGACATCGGCAGTCCGATTGCTTTTGCTCTCTTCAGGAAATCAAATGTTGTTGCATAGTCTCTGAGGTTGTATACCCAGGAACCAACAAGGTTGATTTCTTTGGAGCAAAGGTCGAAGTGCGGGTTGATTGTTGCATCTCCACCATTGATGAAGAATCCAAGTTCGCAAAGTCCACCGCCGTTGCGGATGAATTTGTAGATGTTTGCATGTGCATGCGGGTTACCTGTGCACTGGAATGCAAAGTCTGCAAGATGTCCGTCCTGAGCTGCTTTAACGCCCTCTGTAAGAGCTTCGATACCCTGGAACTGTGTGAAATCTACTGTTGTGTTGGCACCCATCTTCTTGGCAAATTCAAGACGTTTTGCGTTTCCGTCTACTGCGCAGATGTTCTGAACACCCATGGTGTGAAGAACTGCGATACAGATCAGACCGATCGGTCCGCATCCCTGTACAACAACTCTGCTGTTGAATTTGAGGATACCAGTTGTTTTTGCTCTTTCTACTGCATGTACAAGTACTGCACATGGCTCGATAAGGATACGGGAATCCAGATCCAGATCACTTACGTTGAAGAATGTGGAACCGAATTTTCCGCCTCTGATGAAGATGTAATCAGCGAACCAGCCGTTGAATTTCACATCATCATCCGGAAGAAGTCCGTAAACATCAGCGCCGCCAACGTTTTTCTTGTTGAGGTCGAACATTGTGATTTCCGGATCATCTTTGAAGATCATACATGTAACAACTTTATCACCGATCTTAACCGGTTTACCAGCTGTATCAACTTTAACGTTTTTACCCATAGCTACGATCTCACCTGTTCCTTCGTGTCCGAGAACAACCGGGATCAGACCGAATGGGTCATTTTTGTATTCGTGAGCATCTGTACCACAAACGCCACAGCCTTCTACTTTAACAAGGATATCGTCGTCGCCGACTTCCGGAAGCGGATATTCCTGAAGTTCGAAGTGTTTCTTTTCTGTCATCATTGCAACTCTTGCTGTTTTCGGGATTCCACCCTGAGCCGGAGCTGCCGGTGCAGCTGTCTGAGCTGCTGCAGGTGCTGTTCCGGTCATTCCGGAGAGAACCTGTTTTACAATTTCTTCAATATTTACATTGTTCATATCCATTTTAAACTTTCCTCCTGATTAGCGAATGCAAAGGCTGTCAGACATTACGCAGCGTCTTCTCTTTGTGAAGGTGCTTGCACTTGTAAGTCCTTCACCTGTACGGCTTGCGATTGTAAATGTACAGTATCCTTCTCCACCGAATCCAAGTGCAGAATAGGACGGGCCGTTCTTAACAAGGATTGCTGTGTCGATTGCTTTCGCATATTTGGTAATATTATCAATGTTTTTGGAATGGATGTGTGCTGAATGACGGTTGCCATGCTCAAGCCATACAGCCTGTTCTACAGCATCATCGAAATCTCTTGCTCTTACAATACCAAGGATCGGCATCATAAGCTCTGTTGTGATCAGCGGATGTTCCTTCGGTCCTTCGAAGATGATGCAGCGGGTATTTGCCGGTGCGTTTACTCCGATCATGGAAAGAAGTGTCTTAGCGTCACGTCCAACACATTTACGGTTCAGTTTGCCGCCTGCCAGAACAACTTCTGTCAGTTTGTCCTGCTCTTCTTTGGAAGCGAGGTAACAGTCATTTTCTGTCAGCATGTAGTGCATCAGTTCATCTACTACAGAAGATACAGCTACAACTTCCTTCTCTGCGATACATGGAAGGTTGTTATCGAATGTACATCCATTTACAATGTCCTGAGCTGCTTTACGGATATCTGCTGTCTCATCAACAACTGCCGGTGGGTTACCTGCGCCAGCTCCGATTCCTCTCTTACCTGAGGAAAGAACTGCTGTAACAACACCAGGGCCACCTGTTGCAGCGATCAGCGGAATATCTTTATGTTTCATCATAATATTGCTTGTTTCAAGCGTAGGTTTCTCTACTGTTACGGCAATGTTGTCCGGGCCGCCTGCTTCAAGAGAAGCTTCGTTTACCAGATTAATTGCGAAAATAGAGGTTTTGATTGCTGCCGGATGCGGGTTAAATACTACTGTATTTCCGCCTGCCAGCATACCGATTGTATTACAGAGTACTGTTTCACTCGGGTTGGTACATGGTGTGATCGCACCGATTACACCAAACGGTCCCATCTCGATCAGAGTCAGTCCTCTGTCTCCTGACCATGCAGTTGTTGTGATATCTTCAGTACCAGGTGTCTTGTCTGCTACCAGATGATGTTTCAGGATCTTGTCCCCTACGTTACCCATTCCTGTCTCATCAACGCCCATACGAGCCATAACTTCTGCATTTTCTTTGATTTTTTTACGGATGCAGGTGATGATTTTTTCTCTCTGATCCATGGACATTTTCTTAACGATCAGTTCTGCTTTTTTAGCAGCTTCGATCGCATCATTCATTTCTTTGAAAACGCCATGTTTTCCTGTCGGAGCATCTGCAATCTGCATTTTTGCCATTACTTCCTGTACAATATCCTGTACCATGCTCTCACTAATTGGCATGAGATTGTCCTCCTTTAATGTCTACCTTATCTGGTTTTTAGATTATTTCAGCCCAAGCTGTGCCATAACCTGTTTTGTGATGTTTGCAACCAGTTCTGCATCAGCGTTTCCAGCTGCCGGAGCTGCTTCTTTTGAACAGTCACCACCAACGAAATCATACTGATATCCTGGGAACTGTTTGTAATCTTCATTGTGGCAAGCACCGCCGCAGTTATGACAGTTAACACCGTCTTTGTTCTGGCAAAGGCTTGCAGGATGTTTTCCTGGCATACCAAATTTACGACGGATTTCATACAGTTTCTTGATGTTTTCTTTATCGAATTCCTTCGGGCCGCCGAGCAGTTTGCTCTGATACAGAAGCTGTGCGTAGAATTCTACAGATTCCATCTTCATGTATGCAGCGTTCAGGTCTGTGCTCCATGTAAGAGCTCCGTGGTTCTCAAGAAGAACTGCATCGAAGTATGGAAGATATTTTTCAAGGTTGTCCGGAATTTCCATTGTGGAAGGTGTACCGTACTCAGCGATCGGAACGCATCCAAGAGCGATAACTGCTTCTGGCATGATCGGCTGTGTAAGCGGGATACCAGCGATAGCAAAAGATGTAGCATAGATTGGATGAGCATGTACTACAGATCCTACGTCTGGTCTCTTCTGATATACTCTCATATGCATTTTGATCTCAGAAGATGGTTTGAATCCCGGGTTAGCCTGGATTACGTTACCCTGAGCATCTACTTTACAGATGAACTCCGGTGTCATAAATCCTTTGGATACACCTGTTGGTGTGCAGAGGAATTCGTTGTCATTCAGTTTTACGGAGATGTTTCCGTCGTTTGCTGCAACCATGTTACGGTTGTAGATACGTCTTCCGATGTCACAGATCTGTTTTTTGATTTCAAATTCGTTTACCATGCTTATTTTCCTCCTAAAGCAATTTGGTTTTGCTTCTGTCCTTCTACTATATTAACAGTAAAAGACAGCCGCAGGTTTTTTATTTTATTTCTAAGGAGATTTTACTCCCTATAAACGAGATTGTCAAGAATTTATCGTTGTTTCTTGTTGTTTTTGTTGTGAAAAAAATGTTGTTTTTGTTGTTTTTCGATCATCCACCAATCTGAACGTGTAAAGAACTTACGGATTCTGCTGCTTTCTTCAATGTCTCCATATGTTCTTTCGTCGGCGGCAGGATTCCTTCCATTAAATATGGTCTGCCAAGACCGATGTACTTATCCTGTCCGAGGCGGTGATACGGAAGCAGGTGAAGCTGTTCCACACCCGGAAGGGTATCGGCAAAACGTGCAATTCCCTGGATTTCCTCGATCGTATCATTAAACGTCGGAATAACCGGAACGCGGATGATAAGTTTGCATTTACCTGAAAGTGCAACCTTGCGGGCATTTTCCATCATCAGATCATTCGGTCTGCCGGTAAACTCCTTGTGTTTCGCCGGATTGGTATGTTTGATGTCCATCAGATAAAGATCAAGATACGGCAAAATCGTCTCGATCGTCTCAAACGGAGCACATGCCATACTCTCGAGCGCAGTATTGAGCCCATGTTCCTTGGCTGCGCGGAGAAGATCCCTCGCAAATTCAGGCTGGCAGAGGCTCTCGCCTCCGGAAAGAGTAAGTCCTCCTCCGGAGCGCCAGTAATATGGCCTGTCCTCCTCAACAACCTTGATCATTTCTTCTACAGTCACATCCCTGCCGATCACTTTATCCTCACCAAGTACTTTCATCGTCTGGATTTTGTATTCCTGTGATTCCGGATTACAGCACCAGCGGCATCGAAGTACACAGCCTTTCAGAAAAACGATCGTACGGATTCCCGGACCATCATGAACAGAATAACGCTGGATATCGAAAATACGACCTTTTGTCTGTAAATAATCCATAATCTTTTCCTTTTAGAAGCCCTGTTCTGTACGTCTGATGATATCGTCCTGAAGGGAACGTGACAGAGTTGTAAACAATGCGCTGTATCCGGCAACGCGTACTACCAGGTGTGCGTAATTTTCCGGATGCTTCTGAGCATCAAGTAATGTCTCTCTGTCAACTACGTTGAACTGCATATGCATACCCTTCTGATCAAAGAAGGTACGGATCAGTGCAACAAATTTTTCCAGACCTTCTCTGCCTGCAAGTGCAGACGGATGGAATTTCTGGTTAAACAGTGTTCCGTTGGATACGATGAAGTGATCCAGTCGGGAAACAGAAGTTGCTGCTGCAGTTGGTCCCTTGACATCCTTTCCTGCGGATGGTGAAACACCATCAGCTACCGGTGTATGTGCATAACGTCCATCCGGTGTAGCTCCTGTCTGTCCGCCAAGCGGTACGTTTGCAGATACCGGGTAAAGTCCTGCCTGATAATGACCACCACGTGGATTCATGTATTTCTGCAGCGGGCGGCTGTATGTATAAGCAACATCTCTTGCAAAATAATCCACATCGTCGATTGCATTACCAAACTTCGGAACTTCATCGATCATATGATGGATCTCTGTAAATCTGCGAAGCTGATCTTCGGTAGGTTTCAGTCTCATAACAGTCTGAAGAACTGCCTTTGCAGTGTCCGTATTTACTGCCATGCCTGCGTCCTGCATTCCCTTAAGGATCATTTCCGACATATCAGAAACGGACTGCTGATCCAGACCCTTGTCATAGTTCCATGCCAGAGCCTGTTTGTACTCTTCCATAGATACTTTCTTATCTTCGTATACAAGCTTACGGATCGCATATAAAGAATCAGCCATGTTCGCAATACCGAATCCCTGCGGACCGGTAAAGTTATAAACAGCTCCGCCTTCCTGTACGGAAAGGCCTCTGCTGAGACAGTCATCCACCATACAGGATTCATATGGAAGTGGTACTCTCTCTGCATGCGCCACATCGATCGCATTGTCGGCATTGACCATCAGGGAAATACAGTATTCCATCTGTTTCTTGTATGCATCAAAGAATTCTTCGAATGTTGTCATTTTGGTAACATCACCGGTCTGGATACCAACCAGTTCGCCCTTGTCCATACCATTGGAAAATACGAGTTCAAGCGGGCGGCACATATTGAAGAACGCTGCATCGTGCCATCCGTCTGTCTTACCTGCTTTCTGTGGTTCTACACATCCGATGATATTGTATTCTCTCGCATCTTCCAGAGTAAGTCCTCTGTTCTGTAATGCCGGAATAATAACTTCATCATTGTAATATGCCGGAAGTCCGATACCGGTTCTGGTAAGCTCAGCTGCCTTGATCAGCAGTTCATGCGGAGAACCGTTCCATACTCGGATGGAAAGAGACGGCATCGGCAGATGTACATGCATGGATGCAAGAATACACATAACAGAAAGATCATTTGTCACGTCGTTTCCGTATTTGTCCTGTCCGCCTACGATCAGGTTCTGGAAAAGGCTGTAGCCTGCAAATCCCTCTGCTGATGCTGCATCACGTACTTTGTTAAGGTCGTTGAGTTTGACCCAGATACAGTCAAGGAGTTCCTGTGCTGCTTCTCTGGTAATAACACCCTTATCAATGTCTGCTTTGTAATAAGGATACATATACTGATCAAAACGTCCCGGTGAAATAGAATGTCCGCTGGATTCAACCTGCAGAAGCTGCTGTACAAACCAGAAGGACTGACATGCCTCGTAGAAGCTGGTCGCTCCGTTTGCCGGAACACGGCTGCAGTTCTCTGAGATCTGTAAAAGTTCCTGTTTACGTACCGGGTCTGTACATTCTGCTGCCATCTGAGATGCCAGTTCAGCATAACGCTCTGCATACTCGATAACTGCCTGGCAGGAAACGATCACGGCATTAAGGAAATGGCTCTTCTTTGCATAATTGCCATCGCCAACCTGACATTTTTCCAGCTCTGCACGGGCTTTATCAATGATGCCTTTATAACCGATTGCAAGAACTTCTTCATATTTAACAGTTACATGCCCTACACCGTTGTAGAAATAGTTACCCGGCGTAAAAATGTTGTGCTCAATTGCTTTGATTGCCTCAGGAGCCATATAGGATGTAGCAAGTTCACTGGAGGTTTTGCCCTTCCAGTATTTATGTACTTCTCTCAGCTCTGCTTTGGTCTCTTCAGCAATGTAAAACGGATCCGCTGTTCTTGTTGCAACAGTATCCAGTTCATCCTCCAGCCACTGGTAAGAAAATTCCGGGAATGTCTGGCATCCTCTCGGTGCGATCGTGCTGCTTCCTACGATCAGCTCATTATCACGAATGATAATCGGAATATTCCGGAGAATGTGAGCAAAAGCTTCCGCGCGTCTGGTAATCACCGGCTGCCCTTCGGTAGCCTTATAGGATTCCGTAATCAGTTTTGCTCTGGCAGATTCGATCACCGGCATCTTTGCATAAAGTGCTTTGATCAGCTTTGGGATTCTGGATGATTTTGGAATGTCTGTGGTATTAAACATCTCCACACTTCTCCTTTCTCATGGTGTCTAAAAAACGCCATATCTCATATGTATCAGAAGGCGCTGAGACGCCACGATTCATATAAAGTCATTATACCTTACAAGCTTTTATATGTCAACAAAATCCAACATTATTTATTTGTTTTTTATGCGGTTTTTGTTGTGGTTTTTGTTGGTTTTATGTTGGTTTTTGTTTGAAGTCTTATTTTCGGGTTGACTTTTCAAGAACAGACTGCCATACTGGTTTTAGAAGATTTTATATTGTATTCAAAGTTCGAATTATATAAAAAATTAATTCCTTGAAAGGGGGATTTTTGATGTATCTTTCTGATATACATACACATTCGATTGCAAGCGGACATGGAACGTCCTGTACCATTTCAGACATGGCAAAAGCTGCTTCTAAAAAAGGACTGAAACTGCTTGGCATCACGGATCACGGTCCGGGAACGCTTGCCGCAGGAACTTCTTCTTATTTCAGGAGTCTTACCTACGCGCCGAAAAAGAGATTTGGGATTGAGCTTTTATTTGGAGCAGAATTAAATATTCTGGATACGGAGGGGCATCTGGATCTGAATGACGAACTGCTCAGCGAACTGGATTATGCAATCGCAAGTATGCATGCGCAGAATTATAAGAGTGGTACTGTCGAGGAAAATACGAGTGCTTATCTGAATGCAATGAGGCATCCCTGTGTAAAGGTGCTTGGGCATTGTGATAATCCTGCTTTTCCGGTAGATTATGAAACGTTGGCTTTCGGTGCAAAGGAATATGGGGTAATTTTTGAGATTAACGAAGCTTCGCTGATGCCCGACGGATATCGTGGGGATACACGGGCTAATAATAAAGAGATTTTAAGATGCTGCAGGAAGCTTGAGATTCCGATCGTGCTGTCGAGTGACAGTCATGGAGCAGAGCATGTCGGGGAGTTTACGTATGGGGCGGAGTTTGTACATGAGATGATGTTCCCCGAAAGACTGATATTAAATAATGATATTCCCCGGTTGAAGATGATACTGAGTGAGAGGTGAATAAATCTCCCCATCTAAAGAGAACGGCATTCAAAGTGATTTGTATTATATAACGAAAAAGAGAACAACATCCTGTTTCATTGACACGCTGCATTTCCGGATTCTTCCCGCGCATCTATGGATGACTGCTTTTGCAAACTCGCACCATCCGGTGCTCAGACAGTGCAACGCAGCCATCATTAGCGCAGTCAGAATCTGCGGAAATTTACTAGGTCAATTCATCAGGATGTTGTTTCTTTTTCTGTGTATAGCCAATATTAATTTTGAATGGTGTTCTCTTTTTTTGCCAGGTAGACATCCTATTATTTTACTACTCTGTGGTTCTGTATCATCTTTGTGATGCCACCACTCCCCGTGGGCGGACCGCAGCCTTCGGCTGCTGGCCGGCGAGGCCTTCCCGGTCGTGGGGAAGGGAGCTGGTTATGAAATTAAGAGAACATAGGAAAAAGCTATCTGATGTGAAGATACAGGACACGCGGACTGGGAATATCTGCGTGATAAAAAGATACGGCTGTCTTGAAAAAATATCCGCTACGTTTACAGAACTCAGCAAGGCTTCCGTAAATTTCATACATGCCAGCTGCGGTTGCGGAGCATCTGTCTGAGCGACAGCGAGTTATGCGAAGCAATCGCTAATAAGCGCATGTATGAAATTCGGAAACGCAGCGTGTTCAGCAAACGTAGCGGATATTCATTTGCAAACAGATAACCTGGAGTTTATCGCACGCATTTCCCCATCCTCGCGTCCGTACTATTCTTGAGTATCTTTCTCTGCTTCTCTCATTTTCTTCATCAGTTCCGCCAGCTCGCTATATTTCCCGGTTACGTACCCGTAGTTCTGTGCTTTGTGCGGCAGCTGACAGTTCGTGCAGTCTTTAATTCCCTTCTCGGTCATTCTGAAATTCCCGCCGCATTTATCACCCAGCGCATACAGCGGACAGTAACAAAACAGACAGTTAAAGTTCTCCGGATCAGCTCCTGCATGACACGGAAAATATTCACATTCTTTATTACTGAAAAAAGCATAATGTTTTCCTTCCCAATACGGTTTCTCCATTTTGATTCTCCCTTTACATAAAAAAATCCAGTCACGGCTCTGCCGAACTGGTCATCTTTGATTCATATTCTGAGGATTTGCGATACTGCTCCGGGGTAGACAATGAATCCGTTCATAATATGCGGAGGGAACGAATGCATCCGGAGTAGTACCGCCTGCCATTTAATCATACCCCTAAAGGGTTCTGGTCTGTGGTGGCAAAACCACAAACACATAGGTATAATTCATACGAACAGGCGAATTCCATAAAAAATGCCTGCTTCCAATCAGCAGACAACACTTTGGGTTGCGGATACCCTAAGTTGGTTGTTACACTTTACACGGAAGTTTAACCTCGCCATACAAAGCAGGTTTCCTGACTTCAGGATCATCACTTCCTTTCCCCTTCTCATACTATGTACAATGGGATAATGAAAGGTCGCTCCTCTGTTACAGTGACCGGATCGCTCAGGACTTGCACCTGATTCCCTCTTCAGATTGCTACGCGGACAACAATCTGCACTTCATATGTTCAATATGGAATTATACTGACATCATAATAACACGATGCCAGTTTGCTGTCAATAACCTGCATAACATTTTGTCAAATTTTTATCATTTTATGTTACTGTTCACTCCGTTCACAGCAGCATTGCTTTTTTTCTGCATATGTCCTATACTGAATTATATTTTCCGTCCTGTGTTCCGACAGATACAGGCCAGGCAACCAAAGGAGGATTTTTTATGATTCAGGATATTGCCCCGCACACTTATCACAATGAATATAAACCGGTCGCACCGGATGAAAACAGTATCATTCTGGCCTACGAAAATGGAAAGAGTTTTTTCCGCAAAGAGGACAGTTCCGATGTTATCACACTTCCACGCTTTCGCGAGCTGGAAGACAAAGCAGCCGATCTATATGAAAATTATATTTATCTTTTCTCTATTGACGAAGAACGTTTTTACCTGATTCCGGATCTGGACACTGCTCTGCTGCCAGGCTATGGTTTTTATGAAAACCGTGAACTCCGTTATGTACAGCCACAGTATCTCTCTTTCGCAGTGATCACCGGATATCAGCTCTGGTTCTGGTATCGTAACCGCCGTTTCTGTGGATGCTGTGGTCAGCCGATGATACATGACAAGAAGGAACGTATGATGTACTGTCCTTCCTGTGGATGCCAGGAATACCCGGTACTCATGCCGGCTGTGATCGTCGGCATCACAAACGGTGACAAAATCATCTGCTCCAAATACGAAGGCCGGAGTTTTAAACAATATGCCCTGATCGCCGGTTTCGCAGAAATTGGTGAGACAATTGAAGAAACTGTGCATCGCGAGGTCATGGAGGAGGTTGGTCTGAAAGTCAAAAATCTCCGCTATTACAAAAGCCAGCCGTGGTCCTTCTCCGGGACGTTGCTTTTTGGATTTTTCTGCGATATAGACGGCGACGATACCCTTACCGTAGATCACGAGGAGCTTTCCATCGCACAGTGGTTTGAACGCGACAAAATTATCGGTCAGGACACTGACAGCAGTCTCACCAATGAGATGATGATGGCCTTCGCCGCCGGGAAAGAGCCCAAATGATCCAACTTCACATATAAATTTCCAAAGATACATCATACATTCCCAAAGATACATCATACAAATAACAGTCCTGTAAATGACAGCTTTCCCAAGGCTGTCATTTTTGTATATAATTGTACAAAAAGTCTGGTGTTTTCCATCATACTTCGTTATAATAGACATAATTATATTACTGTGGGAGTCTTAGGATGAAAAAAATCGCACTTATCACAAATGGCCAGGCCCGCTATCTGACCCATGAATGGCTTCATGGATATCGACGATATATCTCTGACCATAATTCCGATATAGATTTATACATTTTTCACTGTTTTGGAAACTTCAGTCAGGATCAGAGCTACAATGTCGGTGAATATAACATTTTCCGACTTCCCAGGCTTTCAGACTTCGATGGAATTCTTCTTGATCTGGCTCTTATTCCTGACCACGAACTTAAAGAAGAAGTCATAATCCGTGCCAGAAGAGCATCTGTTCCCGTCATTTCTTTTCTGGACAAAGTACCGGATCTTTATTTTTCAGGAATTGACAATTACCATGCAATCTGTACTCTGATGGAACATCTGATCACTGAGCATGGTTGTACAAAGCTCAATTATGTCGGTGGAATCATCGGAAATTATGAAAATCAGCAGCGTTTTCTTGCCTACAGGGATACGCTCAGCAAACATGGCATCCCTTTCGATCCGAACCGCATATATGAACATAATTATGAAGTCGAGACAGGCCTCAGAGCTTTTGCTGCATTTCAGGACAAAGAGCTTCTTCCTGAAGCTTTTGTCTGCGCTAATGACAATATTGCCGCAGGTGTCTGTCTTGCAGCACAGGAAGCAGGATTTTCTGTTCCGGACAACTTTCTTGTAACCGGATTCGACAACGCCACAAGGGCCATAAACTTTTATCCGCCTATCACGACTGTTGAATTTTCCAAAGCACATATTATGTATAATGCACTGGGGCTTCTTGCTGATGTCTGGAATGGCACTGCTAAATCTTCGCAGGTGTTTTCGCCTACCCGTTGTATATACCGTGAAAGCAGTGGGTGCACTTCCCTCTTTCCTGCTGATCCCGGAAAATATGTATCCAGTCAGATCATGGCTGAAGTCCATCAGGGAGACATGCTCAACTGGATGATGGATCTTGATCGTTTTCTTCTTGACTGCAACAGTTTTACTGAACTTGCTGACCATCTGCATACATGGCTTACCGAGCACAACTGCGGAAGTCTGTATCTGCTCATGAATACAGATATCTTTATGCTTGAAAATGTGGAGCAGCTTCCTGAAGTTCCTGACACCATCTACAAAAGCATTGGATATCCAGACCGAATGACAGTTGTATATCCGCATACTTCCGGTTCTGCCCAACTCAATCTTTCAGCTGGAGAACTCCTTCCTGATACGGGTAATTCAGAAGATACACATATTTATCTTTTTGCTCCTGTGCATTTCCGCGAACGTGAAATCGGATATCTGATTCTCGAAAACTGCGACTATCTGACCCGGCACCAGTTTCTTTTTGAAACGCTCCGCACTTTTGGGACTGCCATAGAAGCACTCTATGGAAAACTGATCTTAAGAAAAAAGACCAAGCAGCTGTCGCAGCTTTATATTCACGATCCGCTTACCGGGCTTTACAACCGTATGGCTTACGAAAAATTAGAACTTCCATTGTTTCAGAAATGTATGGGGGAATCCCGTTCTGTCGGAATATTGTTTATAGATGCCGATCATCTGAAATATATCAATGATAATTTCGGACACGATATGGGAAATCTGGCTATCAGCAATATTGCTTCTGTCATCCAGAGACATTGTCCGCTCAATGCGATTGCCATGCGTTATGGAGGCGATGAATTTGTATGCGTCATTCCCGGCACAGACCAGCAGCAGCTCGTGTTATTAGAACAACAGATTACTGATTCACTGTCTGGCCTGTCGGAGAATAATCTTTTCGATTTTCCGATTGAAGCAAGTATTGGCTTTGTTATCGCAGACAATCCTGAATTATCACTTAACGACTATATCAATCTTGCCGACGAAAAAATGTACGCAGTAAAAAAAGCTCGCAGAGCAGCACGTAAATAAACAGATATAAGATACATTTTTTATCAGAGGAGTTTTATAATGAAAAAAATAGCTTTTATCACGGATGGCTGGGAGCGTTATGTCACCTATGCCTGGATTCAGGGATACCGCCGCTATATGGCAGAACATCCGCTTACGGCCGACCTGTATGTATTTCACAGCTTTGGCAACTTCAGCAAAGACCAGAATTTCAATACAGGCGAATATAATATCATCCAGCTTCCGGATCTGTCTGCTTTTGACGGAATCATTCTGGATCTTGCAAACATTCTAAACGTTTCTATTAAAGAAAAAATTACCGAACTTGCCGCAAAAGCTTCTGTACCTGTTGTTTCTCTTATGGAAAAGATTCCCGGAATGTATTTTTCCGGCATTGACAATCAGAATGCTGTCCGTACACTGGTCGAACATCTGATCACCAAACATCACTGCCGGACAATCAACTATATACACGGTCCGGAATCAAGCTATGAGGATCAGCAGCGTTTTCTTGCTTACAGGGATACTCTCCTGAGTTATAAAATTCCTTTTGAGCCGGAACGTGTAACAGGTCAGAATTATGAAATCGAAACCGGCATTCATGCTTTTTATGAATTCAGGGACAAAGATCTGCTCCCGGATGCTTTTGTATGCGCCAATGATAATATTGCTGTAGGTGTCTGTCTGGCAGCCGCAGAATCCGGATACAAAATTCCTGATGATTTTCTCATAACAGGATTTGACAACGAAAACAAAGCTTCTTTCTTTAAACCACGTATCACAACTGTCGGCTTTTCCAAAGCAGAAGTTATGTATAATGCCCTGAAACTCTTTCATGATATATGGGATAACAAAGATGTTTCCGATCATATTTATGCCCCTGTCACACATGTATTCCAGGAAAGCTGCCGCTGCACTCCTGCCAATCCGGCTGATCGCGGTCAGTATGTTGCAAATAGCATTATGTCTGAAGTACATCAGAACGATATGCAGAACTGGATGATGGAGCTTGACCGCTATCTGCTTGACTGCACCAGTTTCACCGAACTCGCAGAACATTTGCATACCTGGCTTTCCACTCATGGCTGCGGAAACCTGTCTCTGCTTATGAATCCGGATATTTTTCTTCTGGAACAAATCGATGCACTTGCTGAAATTCCGGATGATCTGTATCTGGATTTCGGATATCCAAAGCAGATGACTGTCGTTTATCCATGTAGCGGAAATGAAGCAGGCGAACTGGATCTTTCCACAGGGAAACTACTTCCGGAAGTCTCCGAGTCCGACATCCCAAATGTATATTTCTTTGCCCCGGTTCATTTCCGCGAACGTGAGATTGGCTATCTGGTTCTCGAAAACTGCGATTATCTTCTTACGCATCAGTTTCTTTTTGAGACACTGAACACCTTCCGTACTTCCATCGAGGCGCTTTACGGAAAACTGATCCTCCGAAAGAAAAACAGGCAGCTTTCTCAGCTTTACATCCACGATTCCCTTACAGGACTTTATAATCGTATGGCATATGAAAAGCTGGCGCTGCCTGTGTTTAATCAATATATGAAAAGTAAAAAACCTGTCGGAATCATGTTTATTGATGCCGATCATCTGAAATATATCAACGACACTTTCGGACATGATATGGGAAATCTTGCAATCAGCAGCATCGCATCTGTCATCCGGCAGCACTGCCCTGCCAATTCTGTCTCCATGCGCTATGGCGGAGATGAATTTGTATGTGTGATACCTGATTACGATCAGACACAGATGCAAAAGCTTAAACAGAATCTCCTTGATTCCCTCGCCACGCTTTCCAGGAACAGCCGTATGGCATTCCCTATCGAGGCAAGCATCGGATTTGTGGTTGCAGATGATTCTGTCTTCTCACTCAATGACTACATAAATCTTGCTGATGAAAAAATGTATGCCGAGAAAAAAGAACGCAAAGCAACTCGTCAATAACTTAGAGAAATTTTTACTATGACACCCTGATGAAGTACGAAAATACGCCAGCTGACTGATCTGTTCAAGAATCCTGCCTGCACAGAAACGGATTTCTTCTGTAAGATCTCCGTTTCTGTATGCATTACGAATACTCTCGGCATCTTCTGCATTTCCAGGCATGATAGTGTCATTTCCTGCCGCGTTCTTTTGACTAATGATAACTTTTATTTTTACTCTTTTACTCTTTTACGCCACCCAGCGTAACACCTGCGATGATATATTTTGACAGGAGCAGATAAACAATAATGATCGGTACGATAGCAACAGTGATCATCATGTAAATCTTACCCATATCAAAGTTCATGTAATCAGCACCTCGTAATGTTGCGATCAGGATCGAAACCGTCATCTTGTTCTTGGACTGGATGACCAATGCCGGTACGAAGTAGTTGTTCCATGATCCAACAAAGGTAAAGATTGCCTGAACTGCGATCGCTGGTTTCATGATTGGAAGTACAATACGGTTGAATGTATAGAACTCTCCAGCTCCGTCAATTCTGGCAGCTTCCACCAGTGACAGCGGAAGAGAGGATTGTAAATAACTGTACATAAAATACTGCCGGTGAAGCAATGGACGGAATAATCAGCGGAAGAAGTGAATCATACATTCCCATCTTTGTGATCAGTCTCAGGAATCCCATTGCAGTTACCTGTGTCGGCATAACAAGGATTGCCATGATGAAAGTAAAAGTAACTTTCTTTCCCTTGAAATCATAAGCATAAATGCCATATGCAGTCAGGGAAGAAAAGTATGTACATAATGCTGCAGAGCATCCGGACACGACCACACTGTTAATGATTCCTCTGAACATTGGAAAGCTTCCATCATTTGCCACACTTCTCAGGTTATCCATAAAATGTTTACCCGGAATGATAGAAAAGCCTTTCTGCAGTTCTGCATGTGAATGCGTTGCATTGATAAGCAGAATCGCAAAGAAAAACAGACACATAAAAGATAAGAGAATGAGTACAATATGTGCGACAATGCTCATCACACGTTTTCCTGAATTTGCTTTCATGATCTTGCTCTTCTCCTTTCTTCTTTTGCACGTTTCTTAGCTGCCTTTTTTGAACCATCTGGATCGTTGTCATTGGTCATTCTGTAAACAAAGAAGCAGAGGATACCACTGATGATGAACAGGTAAACAGATAATGAACCTGCCATTCCATAATTCTTGCTCTTCAGATGACTGTTCAGGAACATGATCAGTGTCATGGATGTTCTGTCCGGATTACCCTGTCCGTTTGTCAGGATCTGAGGAACATGTCTGATTTCAAAAGACTGATGTAGTTTTTCATGCCGACAAAATCCGGACCTACTACCTTGACACCCGAACGATAATATTCGAAAAAGCTGTATCCATAATATAAAAAATCAGCACATTAAGGAGTAATGTTTATGGCAATCTCAAAAGACTGGTACCACACTGAAATGGAAAACAATGAAATGGAGATCCTGCACCGTTCTCCCTCCGTAGAATACTCTTTTTATAATGCAGTCCGAAGCGGAGACATGGAGACTGTCACTGCAAACTGCAAAAAAGATTCCTTTCTTCAGCTCGAAGGAACTGGTGTCCTTTCAAGAAATCCTCTGAACAATATCAAATATCACTTTGTGGTAACTGCCGCCATGCTGACCCGTTATTGCATTAACGGAGGACTGGAACCGGAGCAGGCCTATCGCCTCAGCGACTTCTATATCTTAAAAATGGATTCCTGCACTTCAGTCCGTGAAGTTGCAGATCTCCATCATATTATGGCAAAAGATTTTACCGGAAAAATGCTTCTTCAGAAAAAAAATTCTGTTCTGTCCAAACCTGTCATTGAATGCATCAACTATATCTACGTTCACATAAAAGAAAGAATCACCATTCAGGATCTGGCTGACCATACAGGGCTGTCCTGCAATTATCTTTCCCGTATATTCAAGCAGAATCTTGGTGTATCGATCAGTGATTATATCCGTGAACAGAAAATAGAAAAAGCCACTCATCTTCTCAGATATTCTGATCAGTCTATCGTGGATATTGCGGCGTATCTTTCCTTTTCCTCACAGAGTCACTTTATACAGATTTTTGAAGGCTATATAGGACTGACACCAAAGAAATACCGCGACAAATACTACAAATCCATGTGGTAGACCAACAGACATGCCTCTGTCTCTCCCCGGCATTGAGAAAAATAGAAAACAACCCGGCATTATGTCATTTTACTACATAATGTCGGGTTGTTTTTATTGTAATACTATAGTAATATTATGTGTCTCATCTGAAGACAACTGTTCAATCGTCTCTTTTTTCATGCAGGCACTTCCGTCTGCTCTTTTTTCTATTTCTTTTTCGTCACAGTACGCCTGCACGATCTGATATTCTCCATACTCCTTTTTGTCTGGATTGGAAATGTGAACCTCAAATTTCTTTCCTGCAAATTCCAGATAGAGTGCTGCATTTCCTTCTTTATCAAACTGTTCTGCCATAAGTGCCGGTGCGATCACAAGATTGCCAATCTCTCCTCTTACTCCAAAAGCTTCTGTGATCATGGTCAGCATATACCAGCTTGCTGCACCGGTAAGATATGCATACAGCCCTCTTCCATCACTGTCAAAATATTCAGGAAGTCCTGGATACATATAGCTGCTTTCAAAGTTCATTGCCGCATGAAGAAGTGTATTGAGCACTTTATATCCTTCTTTTACAAATCCCTGACTGTACAGAGCATTTGCATACATAACTGCCATGTGAGAGAAAACAGCTCCGTTTTCTTTTTCACCATAGGCAAAGCCGAACATTCTGCCAAGATCAAATTTCTCTTCTCTGAAATTTGTATTCAGTCGATAACCGCCTGCTTTCTCGTCGAACAGATATTTATCTGCACTTCTGCTGATCGCAGCAGTCTGCTCTTTTGTTGCAGTTCCGCTCATGATCGCGAATACCTGGCTGGTCAGCATCATGCGTACACGATCTTTTTCGCAGCACTCTACCGGATTCTTGTGGTCATCATAATAACCATTGAACCATCCGTCTCCACCATCTGTGATCCATTCATTCTTTCGGATATTTTCCATCATCCAGTCTGCTTTTTCACGCAGATTTCTGACTATCTCATCAATTCTGACAATCACTGTGTCGCCGCTGATGTTGTGTGCACACTTTTTGGTGTAAGAACCCAGCAGTTTTCTTTTTTTGTCTGCATTCTCATATAGATCTCTTCCACAGGAAAACAGACATTCCATTTCACTGGCAATCTCAACCCGGTTAATTCCGCTTATGCGTTCCAGATTTTCCAGGCAGTCTGCAATGTTATTCATATTTCCTGCATAGGCACAGGTAAACGCCACACTCTCACCATTGTCCCACGCCATATCCATGGCATCGTTCCAGTCGGCTCCATGGAGTTTCATTTCATTATGCTCACCTACATCATAAAAAGCAGTTAAATTCTGCAGAAGAATATGCTCCAGAATTGTTCCGAAATAAACCTCTCCGCTCTCTGCTTTCTGCTGTTTTCCGTAAGCTGTATTCCATTCTTCATCGTGTGTTGTTCCTCTTTCTGACTGAAGATCTTTGAAATATGGAACTTTTTCAAACAGAATATCCATATCGCCGGTCTGGTCGATATACAGCTTCGTCGTTCCAAACGGCCAGAATGCATGATCCATCCAGACACGGGCAATATTATTTCTGTCCGCGATAAATTCTCCCTGTTTATTTCCAATAATCGTGGCATTTGTTCCGTCAATACGGACACCGCCATAGTTGGCAACAATCATCTGACGCACTACAGCCGGATTCATGATCAGGAGTGCAAGACAGTCCTGCCAGAGATCTCTCCATCCCCGTCCGCCTTTTCCATAGTCGTGGTATGGGAGAAAAGAACAGCCATAGATTCTTCGCAGTACCGGCTGAAAGCTGATCCATTTCATATAGTTATCAGCATCTGCATCACCGGTTTCATAAGATACATTTACTTTTTTCTGCCAGTAGGATTTCACCTCTTCAAGAACGTTCTCCACCTGCTCTTCTGTTCTGTATTTTGCGACAGTTTTGGCAATACTCTCTTTCTTCTCTGTCTGTCCTGCCAGTATGATAAAACCTGCTGTTTCCTGCGGCTTTAGCTCAACATCCGCAAAGCGGATGCCTCCCATTGCCTCTTTTCCCTCAGCTCTGCTTCCTGCCTTTCTGCCTGGCTTGTTCTTTCTTACTGCTTCTGGATTCAGATAAGTACCGCCCTCTCCTATAAACTCCTGCACAGTAGGATAAAACGCCTCCGGCGCATCGCCTTTTTCTGAATATCCATATACAAAATAGGTGGTATGATTCTTCTGATGACCTCTTTCATCAAAAGACAGCACCGGTGTGACTTCCACACCATATTCTGTTGTATTGATTCTGTGAAGAAGTGATGTCACATGACGATGATCTCGAATATTATCCGCGCTTCTTCCATAAAGTGGTATTGCAGCAATCGGAGTTATTTTTGTCACTTCTTCAGATATATTTTTTATTCTGACCAGTTCAATCTCTGCTGCTCCGTCCACAGCAACAAAAGAAGTGATTTCTGACTGAAGACCATATTTTGCAGAAGTTCTGGTCACTTTCTGCCACATAAAACCGGCTTCCAGAATGCTTTTATCCTGAGCTTCTGTAAATTTCTGTAATTCCTGCTCGGCTGAAATTCCCGTTGCAGACCAGCATCCCTTACCTTCTGTACGACACCAGAAATTTCTGGTACTGCGATTATTGTGAAGATTTTCAATACTTACCGGTTCCAAAAGAAAATGGTTCTGATCTGTCTTGCTGTCTCCTCCAAGGTTCGGAGTGATACTGGATTTCAGTCCTCCATCACCCGCCAGCGGAAAATACAGACCACTGTAGTTTTCCGGACTCTGAATGGTAAACGTTCCTTTTTTATCCTGAAATTTTATATATTTCATGCTGTCTCCTTTTTATGACATGAACAGTTCTACTTCTGTAATCTCTGTAAGCTTTTCCTGAGGAATATAATTTTCTCCCAGTTCTTCTCTATTGACGATCATCTTCTTGAAACCAGATTCCACGTGTCCCGGATTATGGACTGTGATATGAAGTTTACATCCGCGGAAATCTTTATCAATTTCAAATTTATCCCATTCTTTCGGAACAGATGGTGCAATTCGCAGTCCGCCAAAGTCAGGGCGCATACCAAGGATACCTTCTACACACCCTACCATGACGGTAGATGCTGTTCCTGTCAGCCAGTGTACATGAGAGCGTCCGAAATTCGGGCTTGCTTTTCCCTCTGTAAACTGTCCATAGCAGTATGGTTCCAGTCTTCGGATCTCTGCCCTGTCATTCTGTGCCGCAGGCGCATTTTCCATAAAGTAGCCAAAAGCTCTCTCTCCATGTCCTCTCAGAGCTTCCGCAAGAATGATCCATCCCTGTGACTGTGAGAAAATCCCTGCATTTTCCTTGGTTCCTGCATTATAGATCACAGCCAGCGCACCCTCAAATGCATGAGCATGGTATGGAGGATCCATCAGGATTGCTCCATATTCCGTATTCAGTCTCTTATAAACCATATCCAGTGCAAGATCTGCCTGTGCATCGTCTGCAAGACCACTGATCACCGCCCAGCTCTGCGGATTCAGCCACATATTAGCTTCCGGATCTGTGCGCTTTCCGATCACAGCTCCATCTTCTGTAAATCCACGGATAAATCGGTCTTCATTCCAGCAGAGATCCTGGATCAGTTTTCCAAGTTTCTTCTGACTTTCGTTAAGATATTCAATATATTCTTTATCCTCTTTGTACTCTGCAAATTCTCTGAGAATCGTCATTGCGTAATAATACTGCAGTGCTACAAAAGTTGACTCTCCATCTTTTCCAAGTCTGAGACAGTCATTCCAGTCTGCATAAAGACCTGCCGGCATTCCATGTTTTCCAAGATGATTTTCAGAAAATGCAATTGCACGTTTCAGATGTTCATATACGGTTGCCTCATCTTTGTTTGCAAACGGAATCACTTCATCCATGAATGCCACATTGCCTGTTTCTGAAACATATTTATAGACTGTAGGGAAGAGCCACAGTGCATCATCTGCACGATAAGCCGGATGTCCTGTTTCCTGTACATAGGAAGCATCGTCCGGAGTATCTTCATGTCCCGGGTTATGTGTGAATTTTACAAGCGGAAGTCCACCGCCGTTATCCACCTGTGCTGAAAGCATGAATCGGATTTTTTCCACCGCCATCTCCGGTGCCAGATGAATCACTCCCTGAATATCCTGAACTGTATCGCGATATCCATATCCATTGCGGAGTCCACAGTAGGTAAAAGAAGCTGCCCGTGACCAAATAAAAGTCATAAAACAGTTGTATGCATTCCATGTATTGATCATGGTATTAAATTCCGGACTTGGGGTTCTGATCTGGAAGTGAGAAAGCTGACCATGCCAGTATTCGATCAGTTCTTCCAGTTCTCTTTTACATACATCCTGGCAATTTTTGTAATGCTCCACGATTTCGCCCGCTTCTGCATCATCTTTCATTCCAACAAGAAAAATGATTTCTTTTGTTTCCCCCGGAGCAAGGCTTAAAACTGTTGAAAGTGCTCCACAGCTATTCTCATTATAATTTCCCTTATTACTGAGTTTTCCCGTGATTATGCCCTCTGGATTGTTATATCCGTGATATCTTCCGAGAAAGCTTTCTTTGTCTCCGCACCAGGAATTCACGTCAGCTCCTGCCAGTCCGAAGAATCTGTTGAATACATTTTTGTTATCAATGTTTTCACCTTCTTCCAGACGATCCAGGTTTGCATGAATCATCTGACGTACACGGTTCCCTCTGAAAACCGTCTGTGTGATATACTGAGAATACTGAAGATTTACCTGATCCTGTTCATAGTTACTGTTATTGGTAAATTCCGCATATCCTGTTACTGTGAGTTCACGTTTTTTCTCAGAATAGTTTGTTACTGCCAGACTCCATACTTCATAAGACTGCTCCAACGGCACATAATATCTTACTTCTGAGTGAATTTCACTGTAGTCTGCCATCATTTTTGTGTATGCTGTTCCATGATGACATTCACTTTTGTACGTCTCCAGATCTTTGCCTACCGGCTGCCAGGATGCAGACCAGTAATCCTTACTTTCATTATCACGAAGATAAATATACCGTCCCGGCTGATCAAACTGATTGAAAATATATCTCAGGATTCTTCCATTTGCTCCTGATTTTGCAAAACTGTATCCCCCTGCGTTATTTGAAACAATTGCCCCATACTCTGGTGAGCCAAGATAGTTTACCCACGGTGCCGGTGTATCCGGACGTGTGATCACATATTCCTTTTTTGCTTCATCAAAATATCCATATCTCATGTCTCTCATCTCCTGTTCCAGCTATTCTTCGCCTGATTTTTCTTACACTATACCCTATATCATATTTTGAATATACAAAATACAAGCTGAAAATATCAGATTCGTGACATGAAATGGGGATGGAGAAAAATGTGCTTTTCTCCATCCCTATCATTGTCCGGTCACAAATTTCTTCATGACCGGAGTTCTTTATTTTTCCAGAGTTTCTATTCTCATTTTTACATCTGTCTCTATTTCTTTGCCCAGATCATACACGGCATTGGTAATCACCGCTTCACCATCGTTCACAAAAACACTGATCTGGTTCGGATTCACATATACTTCGATTTCAAATCCTTTCATCTCCGGTGTCTCAAATTTCACTCTGTGATTCGGATATTTTCCAAAAAGGCAGCTTCTGTCAGTACAGATTTTATCCCCTTTTCTGGAAATCACATATCCTCCGACATCTACTTTATCCCCATCCTCCAGGGAAAATCTCAGACGATATCCACTTTCGTCCGCCTCAGATGGTGCGGAGATTTCTTTTGTATATGCCGCCTGAACATTCGGATGAACGCGAAAATAGATATGATTTTCTTTTACTTCTACAACACGTGGAATACACATCATTCCCTGCCATTTCCCATCCACCGGTTCCGGCATACGAAGCCACGCAGTCAGGATTCTTCTTCCCTCCTCATCGAGGGTGCTCTGTGGTGCATAAAGGTCTGTTCCATAATCCAGAAACTGATATTCTTCCGGCAGTTCCATCGCACAGGTTTCTTTATCAAATTTCACCTGCATACAGACGGTCTGTGCATCCTCTGCTTTTCCATCTTTAAATAACTGCATCGGTGAAAAGATTACTACCTGCCTGTTATCTACTTCAAAATAATCCGGACATTCCCACATCCAGCCGAAGTTTTCTCTGGTTACAGAATTCGCAAATTTCCATTCTTCTCCATCTGTACTTGTAAAGAACAAAAGTTTTCCCTGTTTGTCTTCAATGGTGCTTCCAAGTACCATGTACCATCTCTCACCGTCTTTCCAGACTTTCGGGTCTCTTGTGTGACGTGCATCTCCGATCCCCTCATCATGAATGACTGGAATCACCGTCTTTTTGTCTTTAATATTATCAAAATGCAAGCCATCTTCTGAAGTTATCTTAAGCTGTGCGGAAACAAAATGTTCATCCACACACAAATTGATATCCTCTGGATTTTCTGTAAGATAATTCACACCGGTATAATACAGCTGCATTTTGCCATCTTCTTCAATGGCGCTTCCGGAAAAACATCCACTCCGGTCATCTGTTTTGCTTGGAAACAGTGCAATCCCCTGTTCTTCCCAGTTCACCAGATCTTTGCTGACAACATGTCCCCAGTGCATCCGTCCCCAGCGCGGCGCATACGGGAAACACTGGTAAAAAAGATGATACATACCTTTGTAATATATAAAGCCATTCGGGTCATTCATCCAGTAGTCTTTCGGTTTTACATATATTTTCTGCATATTCTGCTCACTTTCTATTTTTCTATGAATGGACTGATTACTTCCATTGCTTTTTCTGCTTCAGTGCCTTCTGCATGAATTCTCAGATCAACCGCTTTGGACAGATCCACGCTGAAAATTCCCATGATTGATTTTGCATCAATCACATATCTTCCGGACACAATGTCTACATCACAGTCCAGACGCGTCACAGCATTGACAAAATCTTTTACTCTTTCTATTGTCCCTAAAAAAATCTTTACTTCTCTCATTATCAATGTCACTCCTATAAATAATTCATCTCAGTTTCTTTATCAAAGAAATGAATCTTGGATGGCATAAATACAAATTCAATTTCATCTCCAACCTGGCTGATCTCATATTTAGAAACTCGTGCAACTGCCTGGCAGCCTCCGAACTGGAAGTACAGGTTATTCTCATTTCCCATGACTTCTGTATCTGTGATCACAGCTTTCATTTTATTTTCTTTATAAAGTTCCAGGTTGTGTCCATCCATTTTGAGATCTTCTCCACGGATACCAAGTGTCATCTCGCCTTCTTTACCATTCAGTTTCTTAAGAATAGCTTCCGGAAGCATCAGTTTATTTCCGTCTTCAAATGTTACTTCGTTTCCTTTTAAGGTAACATCAAAGAAGTTCATCTGCGGGGATCCTATAAATCCCGCAACAAATTTATTTACCGGATGATCATATAATTCCATTGGTTTTCCAACCTGCTGGATCACGCCCTCTTTCATGATAACGATACGATCAGCCATAGTCATGGCTTCAACCTGGTCATGTGTAACATAGATCGTCGTTGCACCCATTTCACGATGCAGCTTGCTGATCTCTGTTCTCATGCTGACACGAAGTTTTGCATCCAGATTGGACAGTGGCTCATCCATCAGAAATACCTTCTGATTTTTTACTATTGCACGTCCCAGTGCAACCCTCTGTCTCTGACCTCCAGAAAGATTCTTCGGTTTTCTGTAACGGAATTCCTGCAGTCCCAGGATATCAATTGCCCAGTCTACTTTTTTCTTGATCTGGTCTGCTGGCATCTTCATGTTCTTCAGCCCGTATCCGATATTTTTTTCTACGGTCATATGCGGATACAGGGCATAGTTCTGGAATACCATCGCAATACCACGGTCTCTCGGTGCTGTCTCGTTCACTCTTTTGCCGTCAATATACAGATCTCCTTCTGTAATCTCTTCGAATCCGGCAATCATACGAAGTGTTGTGGATTTTCCACATCCAGACGGTCCTACAAATGCGATAAATTCTTTTTCTTCTATATTAAGATTAAAATCATCTACAGATTTGTGTTCTGCTCCTGCATATTTTTTTCCGATATGTTTAAATTCTATAAAACTCATAATTCATTAACCCTCCTTGGAACCAGTTGATGTTACACCTTCTACAATCTGTTTGGAGAACAGTGCATAAATAATAATAACAGGGATTGTGATCAGTGTGATTACTGCAAGTGTCTGTCCCATTGTTGTATTGTCATTGGATGTTATGGAGTTCAGACCAATCTGCGCGGTCAGAAGATCACTGGATGTAAATACAAGTGACGGCCAGAGATAGTCATTCCATACTCCAAGGAATGTAAACACACTGACAGTTGCAACGACTGTCTTTGACATTGGCAATACCATGGTAAAGAAATATTTTACCGGACTACAGAAGTCAAGCTGTGCCGCCTCATAAACATCATCCGGCAGACTTACAAAAACCTGTCGGAACAGAAAGATATTAAACGGATTCACGATCATTGGAAGTACATATCCAAGCACGGTATTCAGTAGTCCTGCTTTTGCAATGATCAGAAAGTGTATCGTGATAACGGTTTCTGTCGGTACGATCAGAAGCATCATGATGATCAAAAGCCACTGGTCGCGGAATGGAAAGTTAATCTTTGCAAGTGCATAGCCTGCAAGTCCGTTGACAATAACCCCAAGTACGATCAGCAGTGCCGCATATCCCAGAGTATTAATCATGTAACGAAGGAAATTGGTATCTGTCAGAATCGTAATATAGTTTTCAAAATAATTTCCATTTAAAGCAGGAGGAATAAATGCTGCTATGGAATTCATATCTGCTGTGATCGCTGCATCTGGTTTAAAGGAGTTTGCAAGCATCCAGATAACCGGAAACAGGAAGAATACAGAGAGTAGCAGCAAAACAACTGCCAGAATCCAGTTAAATGTTTTTTGCTTTTTTGTTAACATGTTTTTTCTCCTCCTTTCCTTTGGTCAGTACATTCTGTATGATCGTCAGGATAACAACAAATATTGTAAATACAATTGCCATTGTTGATGCAAGTCCCATCTCCCAGTTCATTGTGCCGGTTTCATAAATGTCATATACAAGTGTGTATGTTGAGTGATCCGGTCCTCCACCTGTCATGACCATCGGCTGTACCAGCATACGGAACGCACCGATTGTAACGGTGATAAAAACGAAAACGCAGAGAGGTTTCAGTTCCGGAAGTGTAATGTCTTTAAATTTCTGCCATCCACTTGCATGATCCATTTCTGCTGCTTCATAAAGTGCCGGATTAATATTCTGGAGTCCACCAAGGAAGATGATCATCTGATATCCGACACCCTGCCATACACTCATGATCGCGATGGACGGAAGCGCCTGCTTTGCACTGTGAATAAACGGCTGAGCGCTGATTCCAAAATGAGCAAGCAGTGTATTTAAGATTCCCTCCGGACTGTAGATGTCCATCCAGAGTGTAGATACAACTGCCAGAGACATTACAACCGGGATAAAAAATGCTACTTTGAAGTATTTTTTACAATGTGTGACTTTGTTGATTGCAAGTGCCAGAACAAGTGCTCCGATACACTGGCAAGGAACGATGATAATTACAAATTTCACCGTATTGAAGAAGGATTTTACAAACAGTTCATCCTTAAAAATATTAATGTAGTTTTCAAGGCCCACAAAATGTGTCATATCCGGATTCAGCGCAAAGTAATCTGTAAAACTGAATACCAGTGTCAACACCATCGGCAGGAATAAAAACAGCGTAAGAAGTATCAGTGCCGGGCCAAAGAAAGCCATTCCTAAAATTGATTCTTTTTTCTTCATTATTCTCTCGTATAACGTTCCAGTTTCGCGTTAATCCTTTCTACAGATTTATCCAGTTCTGCCTGCGCATCTTTACCGCCCAGTCCAACACTTTCAAGTGCCTGCTGGAAAGATGTACTTACCTGTGGATATACAGGAGTTTTTGGTCTCGGGTGTCCGTATTTACTTAACTGTTGATACAGAGCATTGTAGTTTTCATCTGTCTGGAATATATCAATCTGTTCAAACGCTTTGTATGTAGACGGAAGTGATTTTGCTTCATTCCAGATTCTTACACCACTTTCCACACCACTCATCCATTTGACCAGTTCTGTTGCACCTTCAATATTGTCCGTCTCTGAGGATGCTGCAAATGCCCAGGATCCTGTCGGTGTATATCTTTCACCATCCCAGTCATCACCAACTACATATGGTGCAACGCCAAGATTCACATCCGGATAGTTCTCGTAGATTGTGTTGACTTCCCACGCCCCGTCAAATTTGAAAGCCGCTCTTCCACTTTCAAACAGATTCTCTATTGGAGCTTCAGACATGTATTTGTTCTCTACAATCTGGTGGAAATAATTCATGACCTCAACATTCTTCTCCGAATTAAAGTATCCATCCACTGTCAGTCCGTCTTCACTTACCAGGTTTCCGCCATTTGCCCAGATAAATGGGGCATAATAATAAATACTTGCTTCACCTACCGGGAATGTCATGTCGATCGGATAACCATTCTTCTCATCCATCAGCGGTTTCAGCTTAGCCAGAATATCCATAAATTCTGATGTCGTCCACGGATGATCTGCATCCGGAACCTCAATTCCGGCTTCTTCCAGAATATCTTTGTTATAATAAAGCCCTACACTGGATTCCATAACTCCAAGTGCATAAAGCTTATCATTATAAGTACCCTGTTCCAGAATGGATTCCAGATATTCTCCTCTTTCTTCCTCTGTCAGCTCTGCAAGTGGCTGTATGATCCCGTTCGCTGCATAAGCTGCCACATTCGGTCCGTCCAGGGTAAGCACATCCGGAAGCCCTCCTGACAGTACAGAAGAATTTACCTTATCTGAATAACCGCCTCCACTGTCATTTCTCGGAATAAATTCAATATCTGCGAAATATTTACCATTATATTTCTCATTAAAGCTGTCTACAGATTCCCTGTAAACCTGTCCTTCCGGAGTATCCTCAATACTGTGGACCCAGATTGAAAGATACTGTTCGCCCTCATCATATCCTGCCACATCGCCGGGCTTTACTTCTTTTTTCTGACATCCTATAAGACTGACTGCCATAGCCAGACCGGCAAGAAAAATCAGTTTCGCTTTCTTCATGTGCTCCTCCTTTTCCCTGTGCTCGTTCTACGTTACCGGTAAAGTTACCGGTTACTTTATGGTTTGATAATATCACAGCAATGCTATCAAGTCAACCATCATATGCAATTTCATTGCTTTATACAAATTTCATATCTCCACTTTGTAAAGTTTTTACAAAACCGGTTACTTAACCGTTTCTGTTGATTGTTTTCATTGTTCTGTTTTGAAATTTCTGCTATACTGTTATCATAAAAGTAATTGACTTCTCACTATAACATGGTAAAATTTTATTTTATCGAAAGGAACCTGATATGGGTAAAAAAAATATAACTTTCAGTGACATCGCAAAATATACCGGTTTTTCCAAAACAACCATTTCCAGATATTTTAATAATCCGGATTCTCTTACCCTGGAAAACCAGCAGATCATTGCAACTGCTCTTGAAAAATTAAACTATAAGGAAAACAAAGTCGCGAGAATACTCGCGAACGGAAAAACAGAGTTTATAGGAATCATTATTCCGAACCTTTATATGCACTACTATTCAGAAATTCTGAATCAGATACTAAAGACCTACGACTCTTTTGGATATAAATTTCTCGTATTCACCGGAGATGACCACGAATCAACCGAACGAAAATATATACAGGAACTTCTTGCATACAAAATCGAAGGCATGATCATTCTGAGTCACACAATTCCTTCCATAGAACTTGCTTCTTATAATATTCCAATCGTAACGATCGAGCGTGAAGATCAGTATGTGAGCAGTGTCAACACAGACAACTATATGGGTGGTGTACAGGCAACCAGTCTTCTTGCCAAGACAGGTGCCGATATCCTGATCCATATCAATGCAGATATTCCCAAGCAGATACCATCCTACGAACGTATTCGGGGATTTTCTGATATCTGCAAGGAATACAACATTCCTCATGAAATGCTTCTTACAGATACCGGACATACTTATGATGAAACATCCCGGATCCTCAAAGACCTTCTTGAAACAATCGATACCAAATATAAAGGGAAAACAAAAGGGATTTTTCTTCCGAACGATACCTTCGCCAACATTATGCTCAACCATCTGATTCAGAAGTATGGCTGCCTGCCTGATGATTACAAGATTATTGGGTTCGATGACTCTCCCGTTTCAAGAGAGGCAATCATCCCGATCAGTACTGTCGGACAGCAGATTGACAAAATCGCTTTATCTGCCATGGACATTCTGAATAACCAGATTGAAGAACGGCATAAAAGAAAACCAACTCTGTCTGTCGAACCAACGCATAAAATCATACCGCCAATTCTTATTAACCGAAAAACAACCCTTCCTGTTGAACACTGAACAACAGGAAGGGTTGTTTTATCTAAACATCTTAACTTTATGCATTTCTGAAACGGCTTAAAAATTCTTTTGTCAGTTCTTTCTGCGGATTTTCAAAGATCTGCTGAGATGTACCTTCTTCTACGATAACTCCATCGCCCATGAAGATCACGTGCTTCGCAACGTCTCTGGCAAATGCCATCTCATGTGTGACAATAATCATAGTCAGACCGTCTTTTGCAAGCGTCCGCATAACTTCCAGCACCTCTCCGACCATCTGCGGATCCAATGCGGAAGTTGGCTCATCAAAGAGCAGGACCTCCGGTTCCATCGCAAGTGCTCTCGCGATCGCAACTCTCTGCTTCTGTCCGCCGGAAAGCTGTTTCGGTTTTGCATTAATATACGGTGCCATACCAACTTTTTCCAGATACATCATCGCATTTTTGTGCGCTTCTTCTTTGCTCTTTTTCAGGACTTTTTCCTGTCCGACCGTGCAGTTCTTAAGAACGGTCATATTGTTAAAGAGATTAAAATTCTGAAACACCATACCGACCTTTGAACGGTATTCAGGAACATTTACATGCTTGTCCATGATATTTGTTCCGTGATAACGGATCTCACCGCAGGATGGCGTCTCCAGAAGATTCATGCAGCGAAGCAGTGTGGATTTACCGGAACCGGATGGTCCTATAATGCAGGTAACATCCTTTGGTTTTACAGAGAAATCAATATCTTTTAAGATTTCATTATTTCCGAAAGATTTTCCCAGATGCTGTACTTCAAGGATTGTTTCACTCATTCTCTGTCATCCTTCCTTTCTCTGTAAGAATACATACCGCTGGTATGTGTCAGTGTATCCGCTGTAGCCAGATCGTAGTTATCCGGTCCGTCCATCTTGTGTTCCAGCACACGCAGGATACGGGAACAGGTAAAGGTCATGATGAAGTAAATGATCATCGCAATCGTGAAGGATTCAAAGTATGTATAAAGTGCACCCGCCACACCTTTGGTCGTATAGAACAGTTCAACTGTACCGATAATGGAAAGTACGCAGGTATCTTTGATGTTGATGATCAGGTTATTGCCGATCTGTGGCATAATATTTCGAAGTGCCTGCGGAAGAATTACATTGATCATGGTCTGTACATGTGTCATACCGATTGCTTTTGCACCTTCTGTCTGTCCCGGATCGATTGAAAGAATTCCTCCGCGGACGGTCTCGGCCATATATGCACCTGTGTTGATCGACACGATAAATATTGCCGCAAACCACATGGACATATTGATATTAAACACAGCTGCACTACCAAAGTAAATAAACATCGCCTGTGCCATCATCGGAGTTCCACGGAAGAACTCCACATAGCAGGCAAGAATAAATTTCACAATTTTAGTCAAAATCTTTTTGGCTGTTGAGTCATTCTTATCAACCGGGATCGTCTGCACGATACCAACCAGAAAACCAATGATGCATCCAAAAAGTGTTCCCACCAGCGCCAGCCACATGCTGACTCCGGCTCCCTTCGCAAAAGAAGAACCATATTGCTGAAGAAGATAGATGATTCTTCCCCCAAAACTCTCAGGCAGCATTTTGCTCCTCCTTTATTATTCGGAAAGTGGCTGTACAGAAATAGCCTCATCCATCATTTTATTGAAATCATCCTCTGTCATCTCACTTAAGACACCGTTGATCGCATCTTTGAGTTCATCGTTTCCTTTTTTCAGGGAAATACCGATGTTGATGTCTTCATCAGATACTTCGAATTCTCCGTCTGTTCCTGTGAAATCAAGAAGCTTGAAATCCGGATAAGCTACGCATGCTGCTTTTCCTGTAGGCATATCTGTTACAACTGCATCACATTTTCCGGCTTCAAGAGCTACCAGCATAGCCGGTGCACTTTCCTGTGCCGGAAGAATGTTGCCATCCGGGATCTGCGGCAGGCAGGAATCATACCAGATCGTATTCTGCTGAGATGTTACGGTTGCTCCTTTGAGGTCTTCTACGCTTGCTGCATCCTTATAATCACCGTCATTTTTAACAAGAGTGATGATAGATGCATAATAGTATGGATCTGTAAAATCAACCATCTGCTGGCGTTCTTTTGTGATAGACTGTCCTGCAATTACACAGTCAACCTGTCCTGACTGTACAGCCGGTACAAGGGAATCCCAGTCAAGTTTTACGATCTCAAGATCATATCCGAGTTCATCGGCAATCTTCTTTGCCATCATAACGTCATATCCATATGCATAATCGGAACTTCCTGAAATCTGAACAGCACCGTTTGAATCATCCGGCTGTGTCCAGTTATATGGTGCATATCCGCATTCCATTGCAACTTTCAGAGTTTTCTTGTCATCCGCGCTGACGCTCTGTACTCCAAATACTCCGCATGTCATGGATGCTGCCACAGCAGCAACTGTCATCATTCTCCACATTTTGATCTTTCTCATTTTCGTTTCCTCCTGAAATGTATATTTTTCATCCATATGTCCTTTCGGAACATATCACCATAAGTGAATCGTTCCAGAATTTTTTCTGAAACAAAAAAAGAGCGCACGAAACTACTAAGTGCTCCGTTGCGCTTTTGCATCATTTTAATACTTTATATACAGAAAGTCAAGAAAAAAAGCAGCTCCCGAAGGAACTGCCTTTGCTCTTTATTTATGAAGGTCTTCTTACAGAAAGGATTGTTCTGTAAGTAGCATCATTGCTGATCTTGATACCATCTCTGGAGTTGGATGCATGTACGATCTGTCCGTTGCCCATGTAGATTGCAACGTGTCCACCATAGCAGATCAGGTCACCCGGCTGAGCATCTGCATAGGAAACTTCTGTTCCCCAGTTCTGCTGCTCATAAGATGTTCTCGGAAGACTGTAACCAAACTGTGCATAAACACTCTGCGTAAATCCGGAGCAGTCAGCACCGCCTGTAAGGCTTGTGCCGCCCCATACGTACGGATTACCAACAAACTGTGTTGCATAATCTACGATTGAAGAGCCTGAGCCTGAACTGGATGAGCTGCTGGATGAAGAACTTACACTATCAGGATCAACTGTGTTGTCGCTGTCGATTACGTTACCGTACTCATCATACTTCACACCATCATCACTGCTTGTCGTTTCGCTCGGATCTACTTCATTACCATCTTCGTCATATACGGTATCTCCGTTTTCGGCTGCTTCATCAGCATCTACTTCGTTGCCGTCTTCATCATATACCGTCTGATCTTCCTGCTGTGCAGCTTCTTCTGCTGCTGCAGCGGCAGCGGCTTCTGCTTCTGCCTCTGCCTGACGTCTTGCTTCCTCTTCAGCTGCAATACGTTCTGCCTCAAGCTGTTCAATCTCTGCCTGCTGTTCCTGGATCAGGTTTGCATATTCATTTGCCATTTCCTGTGCATATGCGATTTCGTTATCACAGTCTGCGGAGTTGGCTTTCTTTGTGTCAATCTGTGTCTGAAGGTTTGCAGATTCCGCTTCATATTCCTGTTTCATGCCTTCCAGTTCGGATTTCTCCTGCTGGTACTGATTTCCAAGGTTTGTAACCTGTTCGATCGTATTGGCATATGTCTCAAGGCTCTTTCTGTCGTAATCATACATCTTCTGAGTATATTCTGCTTTTGTCAGAAGATCTGAAAGATTATCTGCACTCATCATCATCTGGAACCATGCTTCGCTTCCACCTTTTTCGTACAGATACTGGATACGCTGTTTCATTGCTGCGTACTGTTTGTCTTTGGCATTCTGTGCTTTCTGAAGATCTGCCTGTGTCTGTTCGATATCAGCCTGTTTATTACTGATATCTCCCTCTAATGTCTGAATGGAAACCATGACGTTTACAAGATTTGCATCCAGTGTATTGATTTCATCCTGTAACTGCTGCTTGGCAGAATAAAGCTGATCGATCTGGGCATATGTTGCATCAAGCTGTGCGCTTGTTGCGGCCTGTTCCTCTCTCAGTTCATCTTCTCGTGATGCGCTTACGCTGACTACCTGTGCTGCTGTCATCATTAACGCTAACGTCAGGCAAACAATTCGTTTCTTCATGTTTCTCACCTCATAATCTTAATTGCTATATTCTGTAATATTTACGAAATATCTTTTTCAAGTTCTTATACATATTAACATATACTTCTTACGATTGCAAGTAGAATTCATTAAAAAGTTTAATATTTTGTAACATTTATTAAAAACTCTGCAAGAAATAAAGGAGTTTCCATATTCAGGAAACTCCTCTGTAACATTTCTTTCTTATTTAATTTAGAATCCAAAAAGGATTTGAAGGATCTGATCGGCTGTCTTGCTCTTAAATCCGTCCGGATCAGAAAGTGTACTGTTCCATCTCATGTAATTACCACGACGAACGAAGTTTCCGCATGCCGGACGATATTCGAATTTTTTGTAGCCGGCATATCTGGTCATATATTTTCGTGCCAGGGCAACCGCCTGACTGTCAGATTTGCCTTCCGGAGTACTGGTACCTGCGATCTGCACACCGGCATTCGGTGTGGAATGTACAATCACTGCGCTCTTATCGGGACACTGTCCGAGAACGATCCATGTATGTCCGTCATCATATCCGATATCTCCCGGATAAAGCTTCCATTTTCTCTTTGAAAGATAATTCTGGTTTACGTATGTGCCCCATTTCAAGGTATTCTTATAGTAGGAACCGATTTCTCCCGAAACAACTGTATATCCATATCCTACATTGCTTCTTGTCTGCATGACCTGATATGCTGCCCAGCCCACAAACCCGGAACAGTCGAGGCCCTTTGCTCTGTTAGTCTCGCTCAGATCACGGTAGTTGTTATAATTGTAACTGCTGCTCTGACCGAGGTAAAACTTCTGCCAGTTTGATTTCACACCTTTCAGCGTGGAATCATTCCAGCCGCCGCCCCAGATATAAAGCGCCTGACCTACAGGCTTCAGTGCACCTGCCAGATAATTCTTAATGGTCTTTGTTCCTGTCTGCGCAACCGGCTTCGGATCATTTTTAAAATAAGAAGTATCTACTACAGCATCATTTGCTTCGGTACTGCCGTCATAGATCATCACACCGACAGAGTTGAACTTATAGCTTACACCATTGATCTTCTTTGACCCGGTAACCATCTTAAATGTCTTTGTGTCAAAGTAATATTTACTTCCGTCAATCGTTACCCAACCACCTGTTGCAATACCTGTACCGGTGTTAAAATAGTAAGTGCTTCCGCTGATGGTTTTCTTACCGGTTGCCATGACGCCATTCTTGGCAAAATAGCGTTTCTTTCCTTTCGACGAGGTCATCCAGCCGGTTGCCATACGGTAATATTTCTTACGGAAATATCTGGTGTATCCCTTTGAAGATGTAATAAATCCGTATTTTGCAGCTCCTGTCTTACCATCGAAATAATACTTGTAGCTGCCGATCCTCTTAAGTCCCCGGTACATTTTGCCATCACTGCCAAAATACCACTTCTGGTTTTTGGAATTCGTCATCCAGCCGGTCGCCATTGTATACTTCCTGGTATCGAAATATCTGTAAAAATTCGTTCCGAATTTTACGAAACCACTCACTGTAAAGCCGGTCTTTTTATTAAAGTAATAATATTGGCCGGCAATTTTATTAAATCCGGTATACATCGCACCGGTTTTCTGGTCAAAATAGCGTCTTCTGCCTTTCGAACTTTTCATCCAGCCTTTGTAAAGTGCTCCGGTCTTTCTGTTCAGGAAATATTTCTTTCCCTTTACTGTGACCCAGCCTTTTACTTTCTTTCCTTTTTTATAGTAAAATGTCTGACCACCCACCGTTCGGAATCCGGTCGATGCAGCCTGTGCATCTATGGTCGTTGCCTGAAATGCAAAGCCTGCTGCAAAAAGCATTACTCCTAAAAATATGCCCGCGATCCATGACTTTTTGCATATCTTTCCCATACCCATAACCTCTTTCTGTAAACAAATATATTTGTATTTTTTACAATCTTGTTACAATATTATGTAGGTATTATATCTCATGTTTTTCTTTCCGTCAACAAAAAATGTAAAACACTGTAAACAGTAACGTTTTATGCACCAAAAAAAGGGCAAAGCCGATGGCTTCACCCTTTTGTAATATTTCACTTTTTCTATATAAGTATCTTTCCGATCAGGATTAAAGAAGATGTTTTCTTAATTCTGCGCCGTCCAGAGCACTTAAGTATGCCGGTGCAACATCAAATACAGTCTTGCATCCCTTCTGTCCTTCCTGGTTCATGCGATATGCCGCTCTTGCATAAGCAACGATAACGGAAGAAGTAAATTCCGGGTTGGAATCAAGTTTCAGGCTGTACTCGATCACATGGCTGTTTTCATCGTTCCAACCGGTCTTTCCGGTACGGATTACAAATCCACCATGCGGAATGCCGCTGTGATCACGTTTCAGTTCTTCTTCGGAAATGAAATGTACGGTTGTGTCATATTCATCGAAGTAGTTCGGCATAGTCTTGATCTCCTGCTCGATACGTGCAAGATCAGCACCTTCCTCTGCTACTACGAAACACTCTCTTGTGTGTTTCTGTCTGGTTGTAAGTTCCGGATTCTGTCCGCTTCTTACCGCTTCAAGCGCTGCTTCAACCGGGATCGTGTACTGTTTGCCGTCTTTGACACCATCAATACGACGGATTGCATCAGAGTGGCCCTGGCTTACGCCTTTGCCCCAGAATGTATAATCTTTACCATTGGTCAGGATTGCATTTGCATACATTCTGTTGAGGGAGAACATTCCCGGATCCCAGCCTACGGAAATGATTCCGACATGATTACTCTCGGAAGCTGCCTTATCTACATTTGCAAAATGCTCCGGGATTCTTGCGTGGGTATCAAAGCTGTCAACAACGTTGAACCACTGTGCGTATTTCGGGGTCTGAACCGGAAGATCTGTCGCACTTCCTCCACAGAGAATCAGAACGTCAATTTTATCTTTCATTTTTTCTGCTTCATCTACATGATATACTTTTGCTGTATCTGTAAGAATTTTTACGGATGCAGGATCACGACGTGTAAATACGGCAACAAGCTCCAGATCCGGATTGTGTTTAACTGCACATTCTACTCCTCTGCCAAGGTTGCCATAACCTAAAATACCAATACGAATACTCATTATGATTTCCTCCTGTAATGCTCTTCCTTTTGCTGTTCTTTGATGCAATAACACTTTAGCACAGCAATACATCCATTATAATAATATCACTCTTATAAAATGTCAATTTTTTTATGACGGGATTTTGATTTTTTCACTCTGACTAACAACAGAACATGCCGCCTCCCGGGCAGCACAGATTACAGACCATATTCGCCAGACACAGCTTCATACAGTAATCACTGCCATCCGATGGCATGCCGCCGAATGGATTCTGCTGTTCCTGATACCAGCTTCCTCCGCCTTCCAGTCTCTGAAGAAGCATCCGGTACTGCATATTATCCGGCTCCATATTGACTGCTGTATGTGCATCGTTCATTGCGTTCACATTATTTCCAAGTCCCATATTCGCCATCGCCGACAGATAATACCACTGCCCGTTTCGCTGACTTAAGGAGGAAAGCACGTTCATCGCCTCCTGAAAATGTCGGCTCTGGATGTAATTTGCCGCTGCCTGTCTGCGGATGGCTTCCTCATCCTGATACGTACTCTGGCTCTGACCGCCAAAGCCTCCAAATCCACCATAGGAATTGTAATTTCCGGAAGTTCCGTACTCTTTTTCTTTCATGATCTGCTCGTAAGCCTGCTGTACTTCTTTAAATTTCTCTTCCGCCTGCGCTTTATTCGGGTTGTTGATATTCGCATCCGGATGGTATTTGCGGCTGAGCTTACGATATGCTTTTTTTATTTCTTCATCTGATGCATTTCTGGAAACGCCCAGCACACTATATGGATCAAACATGTTCTTTCTCCTGTTCTTTCTTCCGTTTCCCGGAAACGGTTTCAAACCTGCACCATACTCCGGAATACAGGATATTCCGAAGAATATCGGTATATTTTATAATAGGAAGTTTCTCGAATTCCCGGCAGGTTTCTGCCATCATCATCATAAGCATACTCTTTACCCGGTCATCAAACCCTTTTATTATATAATCTTTTGAAAATGGATTGTAATTTCCTTTTTTGACATCCTCTTCCACATCATCATAGGCATCCAACAGATAAATAAACTTGCCGAAATAAAATCCCATACGCCGAAGAGTCGGTTCCCATACATCTTCTCTGTATGCAAAGATTTCTGCCATGATTCTGCCAAAGCAGCCGGATACACGATCGATGTCTGTCGCATTTTCTTTTTCGAGTTCGGACAGTTCATCCAGGCAGGATACAATCGTCTGCACCTTTTTGCTCCAGAGTTTTTCACTCTTCTTTTCTTTACGTTCCAGCAATTTGCCAAAAGCAAGTCCCAGAATGCTTCTCTCATCATTCCAGTCATCTTTACACTTGTAATAAGTCAGAAAAATATTCATATCCGCAGCATATTCAGTAATCGCATTTTTTCTGACCGGCTGTCTGCGCACCGGGTGTACGATACAGCGTGTCAATCCTTTCTTTGTCGGCGGTTCATAAAGTCCGCTGAGCAGAAGGATCACAAAGGTCATATCATAAGTTAACGTAATCTGTCCGCTGAGACCGTAACGCTCTTTCAGCTCACGACACAGTCCGCAGTAAAAAGAACGGTACATATCAAAATCTTTGAATTTGATTTCCGGTTTGTTCATTACCACATATCCAAACACTGTGTTGCCTCCCCCTGTCGCGCCGACCTGTTTTGTTAGCTTCTTTTAACAAATTTTGTATGGCATTTCGGACATTCGATCTCAATTTTGCCCTTGCCTCTCGGAATACGGATCTTCTGACCACATCCCGGGCAGGAATAAATATGATGTGTCTTTCTCTGATTCATCATACTCTTTTCTCTGTTGAAACGCTGTCTGAGCTTTGCAGTCGCAGCAAGATATTTTTCGTTTTCCTGGTATCTCTTCTGAATATCTCTGGAAAGCATGCGGTAATATGTATACAGCAGCACCAGAAGTCCAAACGTATCAAGAAGTGCGCCTATTCTGCTTCCGTTGCTGAAAAAAATCGAAAGGATGATCGCTACAAGTGCCACACCCATCGTAAAACGTGCAAATGCATCTACTCCATAACGTCCCTGCATAAATCTATTAAACTTGTCTCTCATCTAAGTCCTTCTTTCTTATGACCTTTTCCTTTATGTGATCTGTTTCTACTTTATATTTTCTCTGATTATTTCTCATCACATACCTGGAAGATATAGAATTTCAGGTAATAGGATTCGTCGGAAGACCACAGGATCGGGTGATCCGGCGCCTGTGTGCGGTATTCCACCTGGCGAAGTCTCTTGTGTGCACTTCTTGCGGCCTGGCCGATCGTTTTTGTAAACAGTTCATATTCCATAAAATGGGAACAGGAACAGGTTGCAAGAAATCCGCCGTCTTTTACCAGTTTCATTCCACGAAGATTGATCTCACGGTAGCCTTTGACTGCATTTTTGACAGAACTGCGGGATTTTGTAAAGGCAGGTGGATCCAGAATGACCACATCGTACTTTTCTCCCTCTTCTTCGAGCTTCGGAAGCAGTTCAAAAACATCTTCACATATAAATTTTACGGTTTTATCCAGACCATTCAGTTTCGCATTTTCCTGTGCCTGGTGAACAGCAAGCTCAGATGCATCTACTCCTGTTACTTCTTTCGCTCCGGCGATTCCTGCATTCAGTGCAAAAGAACCGGTATGTGTAAAGCAGTCCAGTACCCTCGCATCTTTACAGAGTTTCTGAATCGCAAGACGATTATATTTCTGGTCAAGGAAAAATCCTGTCTTCTGTCCGTCTTTGATATCGACCTGATATCTGACACCATTTTCCTGAATTTCGACAAGTGTCGGAAATTCTTTCCCGATAAATCCTTTGTACAGTTCCATACCTTCCTGCTTACGGACTTTTGCATCACTTCTCTCATAAACACCGCGGATCACAATACCGTCTTCTGCGAGAATTTTCTTAATAAGATCCAGAATCAGCTCTTTCCATCGATCGATTCCGAGTGCCAGAGACTGTACAACCAGAACATCCTCAAACTTGTCAACCACAAGTCCCGGAAAAAAATCCGCCTCGCCAAAGATCACGCGGCAGCTCGAAGTATCCGTAACTTTTTTGCGGTATTCCCATGCATCTCTCACACGCTTCTCAAAAAAATCTTCATCAATCTTCTGATTTTCATTTCTTGTCAGAAGACGAACGGTAATTTTGGAATTTCTGTTGATAAAACCTCTGCCGAGCGGATATCCGTCAAAATCATGTACAAGTACAATATCTCCATTTACAAAACTTCCCATGACTGATGCAATCTCATTGTCAAAGACCCACATTCCGCCGGACTTCAAAAATCGTCCCTCTCCTTTTTTCAGTGTAACCACTGCCAGACCCATATCTTATCTCCTTTCGGAACTTTTTTCTTTTTCACCCATTTATACCTTTTTTCGCTAAAAACTTCTTTTATTTTACCACAGTCATCCGGGAATTTCCACTTTTTCACAGTCTGTTCATAGAAGACAAAAAGGGATGCCGAAGCATCCCTTGGAAATCTGACCTGTAAGGCTGATATTTTATTCTGCATATTCCTCTGTGTAGGAACCATCTTCTGCTGTTGCGTCATAAGAAGTATCATCGGAAGCATCCTGTGCTTCTGCAGTATCTTCTGCTACCTCTGCCGGCTGTGTCTCCTGTGTATCTTCACCGTAAAGTTTCGCGAAGAAGCTCAAAGTATCATCATACATTTTCTGACGAACTTCTTTGTCTGTACTGTAGAGGATATCATCTTCTGCCGGATCTGTTTCTGTGCTGAAGATGGTCTTTAATTCTTTATTAAGCATGTTCAGTTCCTGAGACAGGTAAGCTTCTGTTCCGTCCGGCACATAAGAAGCGCCGCCGTCTTTCAGAACTTTCAGATATGTCTCAAGTACTTTCCGGCTGAGTTTCTGTGCAACATCCTGATCCAGTGTTACCGGTGGCTCTGTCACGCCTTCTACTACGGACTGAAGCGCCCCAAGATCACCTTCATACTCTCCCTTACAGAACTGTTTTGCCTGATCAAATTTGATCTTCGCCTCTTCTGAAAGATCATCTGTATTTAAAGCATCCTCTGTATTATCTGCGGATTCATCTGTTCCTGCATCTGTGCCGTCACCTGTAGCCGGCGGGATTTCTTCTGTGGAACCGTCTGTTGTTCCGTCTGTTGTTCCGTCTGTACTTTCATTCGGTGTCTCTTCTGTAGTTCCGTCTCCGCTGGCATCCGGAATATTGTCGGTTCCGCTGTTGTCGTAAGAATCTGTATTTTCGGTCTGGTTGGTATCTGCACCGGTATCCTTCGCAAGATTAGCATCCTCTGTGGAAGTCTGTTTTACATCATCACCAAGTGCCCCGCTGTCAACGTCCTGTGTAATGTCCTCGCCTTCATCCACTGCATCGTCATCTGAACTGTCATCAGAAGAAGTTCCGTTCTTGCTGTCTTCAAGATTCTGCTGGATATCTTCCAGAGTTTTCTTCATTTCCTGAATGTCATAGTTCTGCTGTGCGATCTGCTGCAGAAGGGAAACGATCGTATCAAGTTCATCCTGCGTTAAAGTAACACCATTCTGAACAGCGATGTTATTTACGATATTGTAGATTTCATCAGCATTCTGGATATTGTCACCAATGATCTGAAGTTTTGCCTGATTGATGATATTCGTTGCATTGTCCTGTCCGACCTGCTGTGCAACATCACCTGTAACAACGACTTCTTTCGCTGCCAGGTCTTTCTTTGTGGAATCAAGTTCCTGTCCGCTTGCGGATTCGTATGCTTTCATGACACCGGTAAGAGCACCTGTACCGGATACTTCATACGGGCATGCTGCAACAACTTCGCAGTTGGTAACACCTGCCGTGGAAAGTGCTGTCGCGATCATATTACAGGTCACGTAATTGAGGTTTGCGGTACGTACTTTAATACCGCCTGACTGGGTAGGCTTTACGTAAGCACAGCTTAAAGTTCTTGTTCCGATCTGCTCACTCGGAACATAATTACCGAGCAAAGCACGCTCATCCTGATTCGTAACAGTGATGACCTGCACCTGGCTGGAATCTGCCTTAAAATAGTTCATCATTGTATTCTTCTGATCCTGGGTAAGGTCTGCACCGAGTGTTACGACCTTTGTGCCGTCAGCCATCGCCGGGATCGGAGAGCTGACTGCCAGGCACATGCTGCAAAGTAACGCAACCATTATGTTTCTTTTCTTCATATCTTCATCCTCCATATTCTCTTCACAGGAAAGTACCCTCTGCTTCCTGTGATTACATATCTTTTTATCGAGTACATGTATTATAACACAGTTCTGCACATAGTTGTATTTTAAATTTTATTTTTTTCGAACAAATGTTTCATCAAAAATCTACAGAACTTCCAGAAATACCTGTATGGTACCGCCACAGACAAGTCCTTCTTCCTCTGCCTCGGAAATGGTCATATCTACCTTAAAGATCTTTCCGGTCCGCTCCCCGTCGTGAATCATACGCAGACACTGATGCTGCACTTCACTTTCCATGCAGCCGCCACCGATCGTCCCAACCAGTGTGCCGTCGGCAAGAACCAGCATTTTTGTCCCGATCTCTCTCGGCGCCGATCCCCGTCTTTCAATGATCGTTGCAAGTGCCATTCCATTTTCTGCCTTCTTTCTTCCGGTCAGGTATTCCATCAGTTCCTTTTTGTAGCCGCTTGTTTTGCGCAGACTGTTCTTTTCATGAATGAGTTCGGATACAATAGATATCGCAATTTCTTCAGGTGTCTCTGCATTGATCGGCATACCTACCGGTGTATGGATCTCATCCAGCAGTTTCCAGTCGGTTCCTTCTTCTTCCATCTGTTTCTTAAGAAGTGCCGCACGTCCACGGCTTGCCATCATACCGACATAACAATGTGGTTTTTTCAGTATGATATCCAGACATTCCTTATCATACCGATGTCCCCTGGTCACGACCAGAAAATACGTATCTTCTCTGTCCGGAATCTGAGCAAGTCCATGCTCAAAACTGTCGCAGATCACCCGATCCGCCCCCATTCTTCTCGCTTCTCCGGCAAAACTCGGGCGGTCTTCCAGTACTGTCACATGAAAACCAACTTTGGCTGCAAGCAGGATCACCTGCTGCGATACATGTCCTGCCCCACAGATCACCAGATGCGCCGGCTGTTTCAATGCTTCCACAAATACTTTCTGACCATCAGCCTCTGTGATCCGGCTCTGTTCTGCCTTAGCAATTTCTTTTAATTGTTCATCCGGGATCGCACCGTCACCGTACACTGTGATAAGGTCTCCCTTTGAAAAGAAATAGCGGCTTCCGCTGTTTTCCCCTTCAAGCACCGTAGCCAGAATATTATTTTTCTGATTCTGAAATTCTTCTATTTTTTTATAAAATTCAAAAAGCTCCATGTTTTCCCCCCGTGAACTTTTTTCTGTTTCTTTTATCCACAAAAGTATAACACTTCCCGTGTCTTTCCTGCAAGGACAAAACAGGAGATCTGCTTTTTTACAACAAAACATGCAGATACATCTCACATGAAATATACCTGCATGTCATAAAAAATTTTTCTTTCTTATTATATTGCTTTGTGATAAAGTTCTACAATATCACGCTTCTGAGAAGATCTCGGATTGACTGCAATATTTCCGCTCTTCATCGCATCATCTGCCATGGCATCGATCCTGCTCTCAATTTCTTCATCAGAAACTTCTCTGCCTTTTGCTGCCTGACGGATCGCTGTTGTCAGATTCTCCGGGATTCCGATGTCTTCATTCAGTTCACGGATCGCATCGACCAACATCAGCGGCTCAAATTCATCCTCATATGCCGGGATCCGACTGATGTAATTGTAGATTGTCAGATATCTGCCATGATCAGCCAGCGCATTGTATTCAGCGATCACCGGAAGCAGTACCGCGTTTGCCACTCCGTGTGGTACATCAAAGAAAGCACTTACCGGATGGCTCATTGCATGTACATTTCCAAGTCGTGCAAAGGAAAAAGCAATTCCGGCAAAAAGTGAACCTGTCAGCATTGCCTCAGCTGCCTCCAGATCTGTACGACGTGCAACAAACCGGCGGATATTTTTACCGATCAGTTCCATCGCTTTCTCAGCCATGGCATCCGAAAACGGCGAGGCTGCTGTAGAAACATATGCCTCTTCTGCATGAATAAATGCGTCGATTCCACATGCTGCCGCCACAGATGCCGGCGCAGATGTCAGAAGTTCCGGATCCAGTATCGCATAAGAAGGAAAAAGTTCATAACTGAATACTGTCAGTTTATAATCTCTGCTGTGATCTGTGATAACCGAAAACGCAGTGACCTCTGAACCGGTGCCTGCTGTCGTCGGGATTGCAATAAGCGGGATGATTTTTCCGGGTACTTTATGTGCTCCTTCATATTCTGTAATGCTGCCACCGTATTTTGCGGTTACACCGACGGCCTTGGCAACATCCATTGGAGAGCCGCCGCCCAGCGCCACAATAAAATCTGCCCCGGCTTCTTTAAATGCAGTTGTTGCCTTTTCTACAGTCGTTACTGACGGGTTTGCTTCTATTTCCGTAAAGATATCCACCTTCATGCCGGCATCTTCGAGATATTTTGCTGCTTTATCCACAATTCCCATCTTACGAAGTGTCGGTCCTGACAGCAGCATGGCATGGGTTCCTCCCAGTTTCTGTGCACATTCCGGAAGCCGCACAAGCGTACCTGCCCCAACGATAATATTCTGTGGTATAAAAAATTCAAACGGATTCATAATCTGCCTCTTTTCTCATTTTATATCTATTTTTATCTGACGTCATGCCGGCATTCTCGAGAGTACACGGTCAATTGCTGCATCAATAACCAGATCAAGTTCTTTATCATCAGCCTCCGGCATCAGAGATGCTGCATCCTCATCAGAAATGATCTCAATAAGACTGCCGAATTTTTCTTTATATTTCAGTTTGCAGACTGCAAAGAACACAATTCCGAGCAGGCTCCACGCACCAACCATCATCCATTCCTGCATGGTCAGAGTACCGCCGGAACCAGGAATACAGTATACGAGTACCATACATCCGGAAAGGAGCACCGCCATGGTTCCGACAAATTTGTACGCCGGAACACGGTAAGGTCTTGGCATATCCGGTTCTTTTTTCCGAAGAATCAGGAATGAAATCGAAACCATACAGTATGCAAGACAGCAGCCGAAGTTTCCTGCGTCACAGATCCACACCATCATGACACGTCCTGCAAAAGGAGCAAGCATGGTAAGAATACCGATCAGGATCAGTGCATTTACCGGTGTTTTGTGCTTCGGATGAAGTTTTGCAAACACCTTCGGAATCATGTAGGATTCTGCCATGGAGTATAAAGCACGGGAACCACCGATCATAAAGGAGTTCCATGAAGTCACGATACCACACATACCGCCTACAATGATGACTTTCGCCATCACGGATGTTCCAAAAGCTTTCGCCATGGCATCCGCGGTAACAAGGCCTGTCGTACTCTGGGAAAGTGCTATTTCCGCCGGTTCCAGGACATATCCTACAGATAAGATTACGAAAGAATAAAATACAACTGCCAGTACAACAGACAGGATCATCATCTTACCTATCTTTTTAAGCGGTACATTGATTTCTTCTGCCGCCTGCGGGATAACATCAAAACCAATAAAGAAAAACGGTGTGATAACGGCAACTTTCAATACATTTTTTGCCATTGTTCCCGTTGTTTCACCCATAAACATCTGTCCCTGCAGATTGTCTACATTACCGTTAATCACTGATGCTACGATCAGAAGGATTCCTGCGCCACCGATGATGCAGGTCAGAACAGTCTGGAGTACTGCTGCTGTTTTTGCCCCCAGGATATTGATCATCATAATGAAAAATGCCACGATAATTGCCACGATCAGCCAGGATGCATAAATATCAAATCCTGCTACCGTATAAAGATAACCTTTGAGGAATCCCGGCCACAGATAGGTAATGATCGTCGGAAATGCACATGCCTCAAAACAGGTAACACCGACATACCCAAGAACGATTGCCCATGTACAGATAAAAGAACCCGTCGCCCCCATTGCCTTGTAACTGAATACATGTTCCCCGCCACACTGTGGCATGGCAGCCGTCAGTTCTGCGTATGTAAGACCGACAAAAAAGATCATGACACCGCCGATTGCAAATGCAAGGGCTGCACCGACAACACCGCCTGCATCGATCCATGTTCCGGAAGATACGACCCAGCCCCAGCCGATCATAGCTCCGAAAGCGATCACAAGAATATCCCATGCACTGAATACTTTATCAAATTCTGATTTTTTCTGTCCCATAGACTCACTCCTCCCCGCTTCCGAATTTTCTTCTGACAAGTTCCTCGATGTAATCTGCTGTTCCCTCTATCCCAAGATAAGAGCTGTCAATCAGGATATTTCGATTGTGACGGTCACCACGGTTGCTTCCCGTCAGTGCCAGATGACGTTTGTGATATCGTTTATCTTTTTCCAGAAGAAGAATTCTGGCATCCTTCTCTGTAAGATTATGGCTCTCCATAATGTTGTGAATTCTTACATCATCCGGAGCATAGATAAATGCCCTCAGAAGATTGATCTTATCGGAATCTTTGAGAATATAATCCGCAGAACGTCCGATGATCACACAGGATTCTTTCTCTGCCAGTTTGCGGATAATCTGCTTCTGCACATGAATCGCACGATCTGTCAGATCCGCATATTTTGAAAAGGATCCTCTGACATCCCCCTCTGCACCTTTACCTGCGATCGTGCCGCCTTCTTCAACTTTTTCCATTATTTCTTTTGGTATTCCGACCTCTTCGATGATCTCGTCCACGAGTTCACGATTATAAAATTTGATATTGAGGTCTTCTGCTATTTTTCTGCCTATGGCATTACCTTTGGCGCCGTATTCACAGCCAATCGTTATTACCAGATGTCTCATACCGATTTCCTCTTAATAGAAAAAAGCGCGCGAACCACTTATGATGATCCGCGACGCCCTTGTCACTTTTTCGTTCTTATTTATTTTTCCAGGGATTTGATCGTATCTTCAATAATCGCAACTGCTTTGTCGCAGTCTTCTTCTGTCACGATAAGCGGTGGAATCATACGGATGATATGTGCTCCGATTGCTGTGATCAGAAGTTTGCGATCCAGGCAGCCGTGTTTTACATCTACACCACCGATCGTATCATCAAATTCCACACCAACCAGAAGTCCCTGATGTCTTACTTCTTTTACATGTGGAAGTTTTTCCAGTTTGGATGCAAAGTAGTCACCGACTTTTTTCGCATTTCCCGCAAGATCTCTGTCAAGAAGTTCGTTAACTTCTGCAAGTGCTGCCGCACAGCTTACCGGATGTCCGCCGAATGTAGTTCCGTGGGAACCTGCCGAAAATGCTTTTGCAACTTCTGCTGTCGCACAGATTGCACCGATCGGCATGCCGCCGCCAAGTGCTTTCGCCATGGAAACGATATCTGGTTTGATTCCGTAGTTCATATAAGACATTACTGCACCGGTTCTGCACCATCCGGTCTGTACCTCATCGATCAGAAGAAGCATATCATTCTCATCACAGAATTTACGAAGTCCCTGCATAAATTCCATTGTTGCAGGATGTACACCGCCTTCTCCCTGTACCGGCTCAACCATGATTGCAATGGTGTTTTCGGTACATGCATCTTTAAATGCCTGCAGATCATTATACGGTGCATAGGAGAATCCGTATGTCATCGGTCCGAAACCAACCTGGCATCCGTTTCCCGGCTGACCGGTTGCGGACATGGCACCGAAAGTTCTTCCATGGAAGCCCATCTTTGCAGTTACGATATGGTAACGGTTCGGTCCGTATTTTTCTATGCCATATTTACGTGCCATTTTGATCATCGCTTCGTTTGCTTCTGTACCGGAGTTCTGATAAAAGATCTTGTCCATGCCGATCGTCTCGCACACTTTCTCGGCAAGTAATGCCTGCGGAATCGTGTATGGATAGTTGAATGTATGCATGATGTCTTCTACCTGGTCTTTTACCGCTGCCACTACTTTCGGGTTACAGTTTCCTGCGCTGTTTACTGCAATACCTGCATAAAAGTCAAGATATGGTGTTCCGTTCTCATCATAGATATACATGCCGTCTGCTGTTTCAGCAAGAAAATCAAAACGCTCATAAGTCTCGATCATATACTTGTTTACTTTGTCTTTGATGTCCTGAAAAGTTAATCCTGTGTCTTTTAATTTCATGGCTGATTCCTCCCTGTATCCTTAAAATAAAAAAAAGCAAAGGCAGATTTCCGTTTCCGGTAAGCGCCTTTGCTTAATTTTTCGTGTATTATTTTGTACAACATTACAATATCACCGACAGTATTGTTTGTCAATAGTATTTTTACAAAAAAGATTTTTGCTGATTTTAAAAGACTTTTTGAATTTTCAGGTTATATTTACAGCCATTCATTCTGTGCATTATATTGCACAAAACGTTTTTCTATATTATTCAGTTTTCTTTTCCCTGTCATTCTGCACTCTTATTGCTGCGCAAGGAAATCATCCACATGAATTCCTGCAAATGAGCGCAGTGTCGGGAAATATCTGCGTTCCGTTGGTTCCTTTTCCTGCGTATACCAGATACCTCTAAGGCCGCTCTCCCATGCACCTTCTATGTCTTTCTTCACATTATCTCCGATGAATGCACACTCTTCCGCCCGGACACCTGCTTTTTCCACGCAGAGTTCAAATAAATGATAATGTGGTTTCTCCACACCGGCTTCTTCACTGGTAACCATAAAATCAATATAGACCTCCGCACCGATCGCTTCGAGTTTTTTGTACTGGATATAGGCTGTCATATCTGTACCGATTCCGATGCGTATCTTTCTTTTTCTGAGTTCCATAAGGAAATCCAGGACTCCCGGATTTGGTTCTATATGCTGAAGAAATGCATCCCAGTAAATATGGTACATCTTCTGTACATGCGGAAAAAGAGGCTTTTCCAGCAGTTCCATCATACATTGCAGACGCAGCATACGGCTGTGGATCGCAGCGGTATCTGTACCGATCCTGTTCGCCATAATATATCCGGCTTTTCTGTAATATTCACGCGTCTCCTCTTCTGTTATGCCGAATGTTTCTCTGCAGTAGCCTGCCAGTGCTTCCATACCGTAAATGTGATTCGCATCATAGCTGTATAATGTATTATCCAGATCAAAAATAACTGCTTTTATCATATGCTGTCCCCTTTTCTGTTCCGATGTTTCTTTCGGACATGAATAACCTTCCGATGCTTTCTTCTATTTTCCATGATAATCAAGGAAAAAGCAAGTGCAACAGGCTTTCTCGCTGCCTGTATTTTTATATATATGCTCCTGGTCGGTTTCAAATTTAAATATCTGGTCTTTATGAATGCAATAACTCTGTCCGTGGCATTCCACTGTCAGTTCTCCTTCCGTGACCGCCAGATACTCCCGTGTCTTTTCGCCATGGCTTCCGCTGACATAAACCCCGCCCGGCTCCACTTCGATCCGGTATACCTCTACAAGTCTTGTGTCTTCATACGGCAGACAGGTCCATACCCGGTATTGCCCTTCCAGCTCTTTGGTCGGCAGCAGTTCCTGTGGAGTTACAAGGAGACAGTCTTCCCGGGGCGGCTGTATCAACTCCTGAAATTCGATTCGAAGTCCACTTGTGACCTTTCCGAGTACGCCAAGAGAGGGATTGGCAGTCCCTCTCTCTATCTGTGCAAGCATGCTTTTGCTGACTCCGGTCTGTTCTGCGGTCTGGTCCAGACTCATGCATTTTGACTTTCTTATTCTTTTTAAATTTGCCGCTACATTCTTTGACAAATAATCCATACTTTACTCCAGAATATGTTCTCTTCCCATTGAGATGATCGTTCGTACATGATCATCTGCAAGGGAATAAAAAATAGATTTTCCTTCTCTGCGGTTCTTCACCAGCTTGTTCTGCTTCAGGATGCGAAGCTGATGGGAAACTGCGGACTGTGTCATATTCAGGACTTTCGCAAGATCGCAGACACACACTTCTGATTCAAATAACACGAACAGAATGCGGATACGGGTAGAGTCTGCAAATACCTTGAACAGATCTGCCAGATCATACAATTCTTCCTCGTCCGGCATGGTCTCATTTACGATCTTCAGAAGGTCTTCATGGATTTCCTGACATTCACAGCTTAATTCTTCTCTTTCTTCTGTCATATATATCTCTCTTTCTTTCAACCCATCTTTGTAACCTGTAGTTACAATTTCTTTACAAAAAGGGTTCTTATCGCGTTCAGGACAGCAATTACCATAACTCCGACATCAGCAAAGATTGCAACCCACATGTTGGCAATACCAACTGCGCCGAGAATCAGGCAGATAACCTTGATACCGATTGCAAAATAAATATTTTCATAAACAATACGCATGCATTTCTTCGCAATACGGATTGCTTTGACGATTTTTTGCGGATCATCATCCATCAGGACGACATCCGCGGCTTCAATCGCAGCATCTGAGCCAAGCGCTCCCATCGCGATACCGATATCGGCTCTGGAAAGTACCGGTGCATCGTTGATACCGTCACCAACAAAGGCAAGTTTTTCTTTCGCTGTCTTTTTTGCAAGGAGTTCTTCTACCTTTGTTACTTTATCAGCCGGAAGAAGTTCACTGTATACATGGTCCACGCCCAGTTCACCGGCTACCTGCTGTGCAACTTTATCGATATCTCCGGTCAGCATGACTGTCTCTTTGATGCCGTGTTTCTTAAGATTTGCGATTGCCTCTTTTGATGTCGGTTTCGGCACATCAGCGATCAGGATATGTCCTGCATAAGCACCGTTGATTGCCACATGAATGACCGTTCCTACCTGATGACATTCGACTGCCTCTACTCCGATACGTTTCATCAGTTTTGCATTGCCGACTGCCACAGAAACTCCGTCTACTTTTGCGGTAACACCATTTCCACTGATTTCTTCTACATCTGTTACACGATTCTGATCAATTTCTTTGCCATAAGCAGTTTTCAGGCTGCGGCTGATCGGATGTGTGGAAAAGCTTTCTGCAAGTGCGGCATATTCAAGGATTTTTGCTTCTTCCATAGTATTATGATGCACACCGGCAACTTCAAACACACCTTTTGTCAGAGTACCTGTCTTGTCAAATACAACATATTTTGTCTGTGCCAGTGTTTCCAGATAGTTTGATCCTTTGACCAGGACACCGGCATTGCTTGCACCACCGATTCCCGCAAAGAAACTGAGCGGAATACTGATAACAAGTGCACACGGGCAGCTGATTACCAGGAAGGTCAGCGCACGGTAGACCCACTGTCCCCACTGCGCAGGATTGTGGAGGAAAAGAAGATTTACAATCGGCGGCAGTAACGCAAGGGCAAGCGCACCATAGCAGACTGCCGGCGTATAATATCGTGCAAATTTTGAAATAAAGTTTTCGGATCTGGATTTACGGGAACTGGAATTCTCGACAAGTTCCAGAATCCTGGATACAGTAGATTCACCAAACTCTTTTGTAGTACGGATTCTCAGCACACCTGTCATATTGATACATCCGCTAATGATCTCATCTCCCGGTTTTGCATTTCTCGGAAGACTCTCACCGGTCAGGGCACTTGTATTCAGAGTTGTACTTCCTTCAATGATCACACCGTCGATCGGCACTTTTTCACCCGGCTGTACTACAATCACGGAACCGATTTCTACTTCATCCGGATCAACCTGTTCCAGTTTGCCGTCTTTTTCGATATTTGCATAATCCGGACGGATATCCATCAGTTCACTGATGTTGCGACGGCTTTTGCCAACTGCATAGCTCTGGAAAAGTTCACCTATCTGGTAAAAGAGCATAACGGCGATTGCCTCATTATAATCTCCACTCTTCTCATAAACTGCCAGTCCGAAAGCGCCGACTGTGGCAAGCGCCATCAGGAAGTTTTCGTCAAACACCTGACCGTTTTTGATTCCTTTGAAAGCTTTTTTCAAAATATCGTATCCGATTTCCAGATAAACCGCCAGATAACAGATGAATCTCGGAATTCCCGTAATCGGAATGAAATGCAGAACGATCAGCAGTGCCGCTGCTATGATAATACGTGTCAGCATTTTTTTCTGCTTTTTATTCATCTCTTGTCTCTCCTTTTTGAAAATCGCTCTGCCGCATCCGCAGCAGAGCAATCAGATTCATTCTTATAAATAAATTTCGCAGTCGTCTTCAACCTTCTTGCAGTTCTTGAGGACTTCTTTCATAACACTCTTCGGATCCTGTCCTTCTTCGAATTCTACGTTCATTTTCAGCATCATAAAGTTTACGGCTGCATCCTTAACACCTGCAGTGTTCTTTGCTGCTTCTTCCATTTTGTTTGCACAGTTTGCGCAGTCAACTTCGATTTTGTAAGATTTTTTCATAGTAGGCTTCTCCTTTTATTTGTTTATTCTTTTCTTTCGTTCTCTCATATGAACAATCATTCATATGTTTGATTGTATTATAACATGCCGGTCACATATGTCAATATATTTCCGATAAATTTTCAAGAATATTATCAGATATTTGGTTATGCGGAGCGTTTTTACGTTATTGGAACATTTCGCAGTAATTTTCTATAACGTAAAAATTCCCGGAATATCAGCCAGATACTCCGGGAATTTTTTATTCTTTTACAAGCAGAGCCACTGCTTCCGTCCATACTGTTTCACAGAACTGATCTACGCAGCATGCCTTTTCCAGACGATAGCCTGCTGCAAGAAATGCCTCCAGGTCACGTGCAAGACTGGTCGCCTTACAGGAAACATATACAATACGGTTCACACCGTAGGAAAGGATCTTCGGCAGTGCTTTCGGATGAATACCATCACGCGGCGGATCCAGCACGATCACATCCGGCTTTTCCGTCAGGTCATCCAGAACTTTCAGAACATCGCCTGCAATGAAACGGCAATTATCCAGTCCGTTCAGCTTTGCATTTTCTCTTGCAGCTTCCACTGCATCCTCTACGATTTCTACTCCGATCACCTCTTTTGCCACCGGCGCAAGAAGCTGTGCGATCGTACCAGTACCACTGTAGAGGTCAAATACCTCCATACCGCTGGTATTCTGGATATATTCTCTTACAATATTATAGAGTACTTCCGCTGCCAGTGAATTCGGCTGAAAGAAAGAAAACGTACTGATCCGGAATTTCAGTCCGAGCAGCGTCTCATAAAAATAATCCTGTCCATAAAGGATCCTCGTCTCATCACTCTGTACGACATCAGAAAGAGAATCATTGAGAATATGCATGATACCGACGATCTTTCCCTCCAGCGGAAGTGCCAGAAGCTGTTCTTTCAGTGGTTCCAGATCATATTCTTCCTGTGTGGTCGTGACAAGATGTACAAGAATCTCTCCGGAAGTCACACCACGGCGCAGCATCAGATGACGGAGATAGCCTGTATGCTGCAGTTTCCTGTAATAAGAAGCTCCTTTTTCCCTGAAGAACTCGCGTACGCAGATCAGAATATCGGTCATATCCTTATGCACCAGCTTACAGTCATCTGTATTCAGAATATCATACGTACTGCCTTTCTTGTGCAGTCCCAGAGAAAGCGGTCCGTCTTTATACTCATCTCCAAAGGAAAATTCCATCTTATTACGGTAACCAAATTCAATCGGACTTCCATGAATGCCTTCCCAATCGAAATCCGCCTGTCCATTCTTATCTACCTGACCGCCCCGTACCAGAGCTTCCTCCAGAAGTTCTCGAATCTGCGTTTCTTTCATTACCAGCTGGTTCTCATAAGACATCGTCTGATACATACAGCCGCCACATGCCGGGAAGTTCTTGCACACCGCATCTCTTGTCTCAAAAGGAGATTTCTCCAGAACTTCAAGAATTCGTCCCTGTGCTCTGCCGGAACGTTTTTTCTGGATCATGAAGCGTACCTTCTGTCCCGGGATTCCATTCTTGATCAGCACTTTCTGATCGTCAATACATACATACCCCTTGTTCGGAAAGTCTACCTTTTCTATTATACCCTCGTAAATTTCACCTTTTTTCATTATATTTATTCCTTATCTATATCTTTACTCGCGGAGCGTATTGCCCTGTCAGAGACTGAGCAGTAAAACAGCCCCGGTTATCTGCCGGAGCTGCTGATTCATGCTACTCTTACTCTTCTTCGTCCTCGAAATAATCATCAAAGTCATCATCGAAATCTTCTTCGAAATCCTCCAGATAATCCGGAGCAAAGAAACGATATACTGCAAACGCAATACCTGCTACTGCTGCAACAGCACCGATAATCGCCAGTACCCAAAGGACTGTATTTTTTTCTTTTTCGTCCTCTTTTTTCTTTAAGGCAGCAAGTAAATCTTCAATTTTTTCGTTCTGTAATAAATGATTCAGATTCATGATGGGCACCTTCCTCTCGCTCAAACTCATTTTATAGGTTATAGTATACCACTAATTGCTTCATTTTACCATATCTTCTCATAAATTTTCGCTGATGCTCTCACCATCATCGTTACCTGTAAACAGTAACCCGTCATCATTCTTTACTTCTGATACACCAATTTTTTCTCCCAGATGTACTCTTGTTTCGATCCCCTTTTCGGAATTAAAGAAGATGTCCGGATCCGGTAATACGCAGTCTTTCTGAGTCATCAGTACGATCGTCGAGCCACCGAAAGCAAAATTACCTTTTTCTTTGCCTCGCTTTACTCTGCCCCGAAGCGGAACATTCTCGATTCTGCCAACCATCAAGGCACCCACTTCCATCATAAGGACCGTGCCGAAATTGACAGTTTTAAGCAGCGCATATTCTCTTGTATTTTCTTTATAGATCGGATAAACATCGTTTGCCACCGGATTGACGGTGTGCAACGCACCATCAATATGCACTCTCCTTGATTCAAAACCATCATCAATATAAATATATCGATGGTAATCATCTACACAGAGTCGAAATACCCAGAGATAACCGCCCTCGTAACGCTTCGCAAGTACCGGATTCTTCAGAAGTTCCGCAACCGTATACGGGGTGTGTTTAATTTTCACCCTGCAATTTCCATCAATCGGATAGACGCTCACCCGGCTGTCACACGGACTTACAAAATGCTCCGGTACCATACTGACCGGCCTCGCACCCTCGCGGATCCTTCTTGTAAAAAAGTCATTGTATGACCGGAACTTTTTCTTTTCATAATCCCGCATGTCGATTCCGGCATGACGGATAAATGCCGGTACTGCCAGAGCCGAAAGACGCGAATCAAGAATCCTGCCGCCAAGCTCAGATAAAACCGGATTTACCAGTGGCTTTAATACTGCCCTGCCAGGTGCACAGCCGTACATCTTCTCAAGAAGGCGGTCCTGCCCGGAATCATTTTTGTAAACATGTCCCTGTCTGTCTGCTGTATAGCTGCTCACGGAGCCACTCCTTTCAGTTTTGTCACAACACCATGACGAGCCCACCATGCTTCCTTATAGAAAAGAATAAAGAAGACTGCTACTGCCACAACCGAAACCAGAATAACCAGTTCTTTATTTGTCGGTTTGCGGAAACGGAAATTAAAAATAAACAAAAATCCAACGATCAGCATTGCCGCATGAAGCAGCCCTACAAAATAACGGAAACCCGGAAAAAACATAGATGCCACAAACAAAAACGGCATGATCACAGCCATTGATGTGATCGGAAGTCCCTGATAGTATTTACGGTTTTCGCTTGTTTCACTCTGTCTCTTTGCTTCCATTACATTAAAATATGCCAGACGGATCACACCCGCCAGACCATAGAACGCAAGTATGACAACGCTGTAGAACTTGCACATGCCCAGCTTGTATCCAAGAATGATCGGAAAAATTCCGAAACAGACAATATCACACAGAGAATCTATCTGAATGCCAAAGGATTTCTCGTCGTCTGTCCTGTCTTTCTTTGTTCTCGCTATTTTTCCGTCAAACATATCACACAGTCCGGAGAATGCCAGACAGAAAACTGCTATCGTAAGTTTCCCGTCAATTGCGCAGAACATACCCACTATTGAAGAAACAAGACTGATTGATATATGTAACCACTACCGTATAATCATAAAATCCTATCATTCGTAACTCTCCTTCTCTTTGCTGTCATGCTCCTGCCCGATCGTAATCTGTGCCACGATGGTAAAAAGAGCACTGATCAAAAGCTCCCCATAATATCCAAGTCCTCTGCTGAGAACCATTCCCGGTAAAAGCAGTGTTCCAAAAACCGGTGTAAAAATCGTCAGAAACAGTGTTTCACTGATTCCCATGCCACCCGGAAGCGGAAGCATATCAACAGAAACAGAAATCACTGCCTGCAGAAACAGCACCGTCCAGAATCCCGTGCCTGACAGCGAAAAAGATCTGTATACAAACCAGGTCACCGCAAACATTGCCATTCTCTGTACAAAGGTAATCCCAATTACGTTTGCGATCACTTTTGAATGAGTTTTGAGATACGCCGCCGTATCTCTGTATGCATCCATAGAGTCTTCCAGCTTCTTAAGTCTTCCATCTTTCCTGCGGAGGATGTGAAGCTTTTCCAGTATCTTAAGTCCCCATACCATAAAGGTTCTTGCAAGGAGCGGATGAAATACCAATATTGTCATAAAAGTCACACAGAAAATATTCAGTGCAAGTCCAAGATAAAATACCGGAAGTATCCCCTCAAGATACTGATGTAAAAATCCTCTTCCAAATACCGCCACGCCGATTCCGATCACAACAAGCACCAGTTTGTATGTAATCGTAATGATCATAAGAATCACGGCGGATACCGGTATGGGTATATTTTTCTTTTTCATGTAGTATGCCTGCATCGGCTGTCCGCCACTTGCAGACGGTGTAATACAGCTGAAGAAAAAACCTACCGATGAAAAAAGAAAACAGGTTCTTTTTTTCAGTTTGATTCCATACGAACGCATCATATACCATATAATGATCGATTCACCCCAGATAAAAAATGCGACCAGCACAAGCCCGGGTGCAAGCCAGCGCTTATCTGCACTGCGTATGGCATCCATCATAGATTCAAGATCTTCTCCATGAAATACTCCGTAGATGGTAAGTACAAATACAGCCACCAGAAAGACCCCGTTGAAGATCACTTTTTTATTTTTTTTCATAAGTAGCTCACCCTTCTGTCAGCCTGCGAATTTTCTGTTCGATCCTGCTGCCGAATCTTTCGTATATCCTGTAGAGATCTGTCTTTCTTCCGATGAAGAAACAGAATTCAGCAAGAAGGATTCCCCCTGCCACGTCTACGATCACATGCTGTTTCGTAAGAAGTGTGGATGCAAATACCAGAATCGCAATTACCATGGACACGCTCTGATACCAGCGCGGAATTTCTTTCCTGCCACGGATTCCCAGATAACAGAACCAGCTTACCAGACAGTGGATGGACGGAAACAGATTGTCCGCCGCGTCAATCGAATACAGCCACAGAGCTGCCTGATTCCACAAACCACTCCCTGTGATCAACGGTCTTGTATTTGTCGTTGGAAATGCAAGAAAAGACACAAGGCAGACACATCTTGATATAAAATCTCCTGTAAAAAACTGATAGACGCTGCGCCGATCCTGCCTTGCAATAAGAATGTAATTGACGGCCCAGAAAACATAGCATCCAAAATAGATCACCAGAAACTCCGGGACAAAAGGGATACTTCTGTCCACACCTGTCTCGATATTGTGGTGATACCATCCGCCTGCGATCATTCTTGAGCCGGAATAGACAAGACAATTAAATACAAAAGAAAATATAACCGGAAAAGCTCCATAAGCAGGGAGTATTCTCGTGAGACCTTTTAAAAGATTTTTCATGATGTACTCCCTTCGTTTTTCATATAAAACAGTATAGCATTCCCTGACGGGTGAAGCAACTAAAGTACGAAAACATTAAGAATTCTTAAGAAAAAAGTTATATTTTTTTCAGCTTTGCAAATGCTGCAAACATTTTTTTCGTACCAAAGCGGTCAAAATCTACGGTAACCTCATAATCTCTGCCACCCTCTACGATATCTTTAACAATGCCGACACCGAATTTGACATGGCGCACGGTATCACCGACTCCGTAATCAAGCGAATCCGCTTTGGTCACTTTGAAGTTCTGTGGCTGAAATGCCTTCGTATGGAAATTCTTCTTCATCTGAAGATAACTGTTCAGCGAAGATTTCGTCTCCGGCATCTTCGGCTTGTGTTCCTGCACAGTATGTCCGAGTTCTACCAGTTCACGCGGAATCTCCCGCACAAACCTGGATACACGGTTATACTGCGTCTCCCCACGTACCATACGCTGCTGTGCACTGGTCAGTGTCAGCTCCTTCATGGCACGGGTAATGCCTACATAGCACAGGCGGCGCTCTTCTTCCATGTCGGAAGGATCTCCTGAAAAGATACTCATGCTACCCGGAAACATCCCGTCTTCCATACCGGCAAGATAAACATACGGAAACTCCAGTCCCTTTGCACTGTGAAGTGTCATCAGAATCACATAATCCTGATTTTCATCAACTGAATCAATATCCGCGATCAAAGCGATTTCCTCAAGAAAGCCGGACAGAGTCGCTTCACGTTCTTCATCCTTCATGGCTTCTTCATAAGAAACTGTCTTCGAAATCAGTTCATCAATATTTTCGATTCTTGCTCTTGCCTCATCAGTATCCTCGGCTTTGAGTTCATCCACATAACCGGTCAGGTCAATGATCTCTTCAAGAAGTTCTGACACAGAATATGCCTGTGCTTTGCTTTTTAATGACTGGATAAAAGTCACAAAGCCCTCGATCTTTGACAGACTTCTTCCGATTGACGGAACCTCCTCCGCCACACGAAGGGCATCATAGAAACTGATGTTCATCATATCCGCATAATCCTGCACCCTGCCGACAGTCGTTGCACCGATGCCACGCTTCGGTACATTTAAGATACGTCGTACGGCAAGATCATCTGCTGCATTGTCTACAGTCTTTAAATAACACAGAAGATCTTTGATCTCTTTTCGTGCATAGAAGTTTACACCACCGACAATCTTGTACGGGATATTCGCAAGCAGACATTTTTCTTCAAAAAGTCGTGACTGGGCATTTGTACGGTAAAGCACCGCGCAGTCATGATAATCTGCCATGCCTTCCCGATGGCGTTTCGCAATATCACCCACCACATATTCTGCTTCTTCATAACCATTCATAAACTGGCGAAAATGGATTTTCTCTCCTTCCGGGTTCTCCGTCCAGAGAGTCTTTTCTTTACGCTCGGTATTGTTGGCGATCACACCATTTGCCGCGTCAAGGATATTCTGCGTAGAACGGTAATTCTGCTCAAGACGGATGACTTTTGCATTCGGAAATACCCGCTCGAATCCCAGAATATTGCCGATATTAGCTCCGCGGAATTTGTAGATAGACTGGTCATCATCACCTACTACGCAGAGATTTTCATATTTGGATGCAAGAAGGCTTACAAACTTAAACTGTGCAGTATTCGTGTCCTGATACTCATCAACCATGATATATCGGAACCGCTCCTGATAAGTCTGCAGCACATCGTCGCAGTTCTGGAACAGCTCTACCGTCTTTACGATCAGGTCATCAAAATCCAGTGCATTATTTCTTCGAAGTGCTGCCTGATATTCACGATAAACCTGAGCTGCTCTTTTCTGATTAAAATCTGCTCCGGCACTCACCTCCATCTCATCCGGGTTCAGAAGCTCATCCTTCGCATGGGAAATCTGTGCCAGAAGTGCACGTTCCCTGACTTTCTTTGTATCGATGTTCATCTTGCGGCAGATTTCTTTCATCAGGGTTTTCTGGTCATCTGCATCATAGATCGTAAAATTATTATCATAGCCAAGTCGGTCGATGTGACGTCTCAGAATACGCACACATGTAGAATGGAAAGTGGATACCCACACACTGCCTCCACCGACGTTGCCTGCGATCCGATCGACACGCTCACGCATTTCGTGTGCAGCCTTATTTGTAAATGTAATTGCAAGTATATTCCACGGATTGATTCCCTTCTCCGCAATCAGATATGCGATCCTGTGTGTCAGTACTCTGGTCTTTCCTGACCCTGCTCCTGCAAGGATCAGAAGCGGTCCTTCTGTATAGAAAACCGCCTCCTTCTGGCGCTCATTTAATGTATCATATATACTCATCAGATTTCTCCTGTCTCTTATTAATCGGTTCTGTATGTCGAACTGATGTTTTCATGTCTTCTGTTATTATACATGAAAGCCCACACGGGGTAAAGGAAATTTAAAAAAACCATTTACAAGTAGTATTTGAAACTATATAATAAAGCATATAGGTGTCAAATCACCATTCTGCCTGTCTGAACAGGCCAAGGAGATGAATATATGTCAGTTAATACAGAATCTATCATCCACAATATTATGGAACGTATTTCCGAAATCGGCTATGTGAAGCCGGAGGACATTCCGAATATAGATCTCTATATGGATCAGGTAACTACTTTTATGGAAGCACAGCTTGCACATTCAAAGCGTTACAAAGATGACAAGATCCTCACCAAGACCATGATCAATAACTACGCAAAGAATAATCTGCTTCCTTCACCCGAGAAGAAGCGCTATTCCAAAGAACATCTGCTGGTTCTGATCTTTATCTACTACTTCAAAAACATTCTGTCGATCAACGACATCCAGACACTGCTCGGACCGCTGACCGACAAATATTTTAAATCAGATGAAAATATAGATCTCACTTCTATCTATACAGAAGTGTTCAGCATGGAAAAGGGCCAGATTGAGGCGCTCCGGAAAGAGCTTCTGGAACGTTACGAGATCGCACAGGGTACTTTTGAGGATGCACCGGAAGAAGATCGGGATTTTCTCAAGTTATTTTCCTTTATCTGTCTCTTAAGCTTTGACGTTTATGTCAAAAAAATGCTGATTGAGCAGATGATCGATGATCTTCGCGCCACGACCGATTATGATCCGAAACACAAATCCAAAAAATAATATGTAAAATTTATCTTTCATACTTTCCGCAAAAAATTACCTGCATCACTGCAGGTAATTTTTGTTTACATATCCGTATTTTCCAAGTCGTTCAGAATATACTTTCCAGTAGGTACTGTCACTGGAATCTGCGATCTGTACGATATCTCCGGTATTCAGTCTGCCGATCTCATTCGCATCATCATATGCCATCTCGCTCCGAAGAGCAAGATATCCGCTTGTTACCTTGACTGTCTTGCGGATCACCGGATTACGGTCTACAAGATAATCCTTATTGACATATCCGCCTTTGTCAAAGTCCGGTGCATACACCAGCCAGTAAGTATCATCGCTGGTATCTGCGATCTGGACAATATCCCCGGAATACAGTTTCGCGATCTCATTAGATGACTTATAAGCTTTTGCATTACGAAGTGCCAGGTATCCACTCTGCACACTGACTGTACATTCATATGAAGAGTTTGCCAGATACTTGCGGTTCACATATCCGTACTTATCATGCTTTGATGAATATACATACCAGTAAGTACTGTCGCTCGCATCTACCAGTTCCACACTCTCGCCGGTGTAAAGCTGACCGATCTCATTCGCATCCCGGTATGCTTTCTCTGTACGAAGTGCCAGATATCCACTCGCAACGGTCACAGTGTACATATTCGACAGTTGTGTATCAACATCAACTGCCTTCGGCTCTGCCATAACCGGTACAGAAACTGCAATCGTAAGCATCAGTGTCATCAAAACTCTCGTGATCTGCCTGATCCATGTGTACTTCTTTTTCATAGTGTAGCCCCCTTTTTCTTTCGAAGGACTCCGAACCGTCCTTGTCAAATTTTTTATTATAGTATATCATATATGAAGTTATTTCTGTAAAATAAATTCATCAGGAGGATACAAAAAATGCGAAAATTTTTATCCCTTTTTCTCGCCGGATGCCTGTTTCTTTTACTTCCGGTCACGACCTGGGCTTCTGAAGAAACTACTTATGAAAGTGAACAGGGGCAGGCCATGATCAAAGCTCCATCTTCATCTGTGTTTGGCAGCGGAGATTCCACTGATTCAACCGCTGATGCTGACAGTTCTGATTCTGATAATTCAGAAAACACCGGAGATACCGCTTCTTCCGGAATTGACTGGTCTGCAGCCAACACTGCCTCCCGTGCTTCTTCCGATAACTCCGGATTTACCGTATGCATCGATCCGGGACATCAGGGCAGCTGGGTTGATATGAGTGCCCAGGAACCGATGGCTCCCGGCTCTTCACAGACCAAAAACAAGGCAACGACCGGCACCACCGGCAACTATTCCAAAGTTCCGGAATACGAAGTAAATCTACAGGTGTCTCTCATTCTTGAAAAGGAACTGACTTCCCGCGGATATAAAGTCGTCATGACACGAGAAGACAACGATAAAGCGATCAGCAACAAAGAACGTGCGGAATTTGCCACCTCTGAGGGTGCAGATATCACCGTCCGCATTCATGCAAACAGCGACAACAGCGCATCCGCTGCCGGAGCACTTACTATGGCACCGACCAGCGCCAACCAGTATCTTGATACAGACCTTATCGAAAAAAGTAATACTCTGGCCGAATGTATCATAAACAGCTACTGTTCTGCCACCGGACTTGCCAACAAAGGTGTGATCTCTGCAGACAATATGACTGGTACCAACTGGAGCACTGTACCTGTTGCGATCCTGGAAATGGGATTTATGAGTAATGAAAGTGATGACATGTATATCACTGATACTTCCCACCACGAAACAATGGCTAAAGGAATCGCCGATGGAATTGATGAGTACTTCAACATCGTTGCATCTGATCTCACCGGATCAGGAGAACATCTTTCCGATCTGACTGATACACTGGAAAAGACTTATGTCGATCCACTTGAAGCAACTAATGAAACCTGGGCAATTGCTGCCATAGATCTGAGTGACCATGCTTACAGTACTGTAAATGCAGAAGTATCCTTGCAGTCTGCCAGCGTGATCAAAGCTTTCATCATGGCTGCTGTCTTTGATAAACTTGTCTACACTGATGGAGCGACGGAACCTTCTTCTGATTATGAAAGCAGTCTGAAGTCTCTCCTGACCCAGATGATCACAGTCAGTGACAACGATGCTGCAAACGAGCTTGCACGCAGACTTGGCGGCGGGGATTTTCAGAAAGGCGCATCTGTCTTAAATGAATTCTGTCAGGAACACGGCTATACATCGACACATCTCGGACGGGAATTTCTCGCTTCCAACCCGACCGATGACAATTATACAAGTGCATCCGACTGCTGCCGTCTCCTGTCCGACATTTACAGCGGAACCATGGTAAACGCAGATGCCTCCGCCGACATGCTGGCACTTCTGAAAGCCCAGACACGTACCGGCAAGATTCCATCCGGTGTTCCGTCCGGTGTGGAAACTGCCAACAAAACCGGCGAACTTTCTGCAGGTGACGGTCTCGGCGTAGTCGAAAACGACATTGCGATTGTTTTTGATAAGGAGCATCCTTATGTTCTCTGTGTGCTCTCTAATAACATTCAGAATAATTCAAGTGCACAGGAAACCATCAAAAAGATCTCCGCGGATGTCTATCAGTATATGACCTCCCGGAAATAAAACAACTTCTGAATCGTTCAGACAGGTAATATAAAAGGAACAGGTTATCGGAGTTTACGTTGCTCCATAATCTGTTCCTCTTTTTCTTATGTAATCTTTTTTGATTATGTCATTTATTCTTCTGTCTTGCCTTCTGCTTCTTTTTCTTTCATTCTGGCAAATACCATCTCATAACCGTCGTTTCCGTAATTCAAAGAACGGTTTACACGGCTGATCGTCGCGGTAGATGCACCAGTCTTTTCAGAAATATCCAGATAAGTGCGCTTGTCTGTCAGCATCTTTGCAACTTCAAAACGCTGTGACAGAGAAAGAAGCTCGTTGATCGTACATACATCCTCAAAAAATGTATAACACTCTTCTTTATTCTTCAGACAAAGGATTGCTTCAAATAAATGGTCAACCTCTTCTGTTCTGATTTTTTTACCCATGATCCCTTCTCCTTTGGTTCCATTTTGTTTTAGTCTTATTTGCTGTTCTATGTCTTATTCCGTATACATCGTATTTTAACACTTTAACATGTGAAAAGCAAGGACTATTTTATTGCGTTAATATACCCCCTCAATGCATTCACAGAATGATTCACGACCAGCTCCTCTGGAAAATCCAGTTCTTCCAGAAGTACTCTTGCCGCATCAAATTCTGCAATGTGTGTATCAAAATGTGCATCACTGTCCATCACGACCGGGACCTGATATTTCATACAGAATTTCAGCATCTTTACGTCATTTTCCCTTGCATTCTGCCGAAATGAATTCGGTACAAGTGAATGATTGTTTACTTCCAGAATCTTACCATATTCCTTTGCCCCCTGTACGAGAGCTTCATAATCTACCTCATAACGTCCGTCATCCGGATGTCCGATAATATTGACATATGGATTCTTCATCGCATTCAGATACGCACTTGTATTTTCCTCACGTGTTCCCGGCTTCATGCACGGCAAATGAAGACTGGCAATTCCGATATCCATTCCCCGAAGTTCCGTCTCATTCAGATCGACTTCCCCCTGTGGATTCAGGATATTCAGTTCTGCTCCCAAAAACAGTCGAATACCGTAAAGTTCTCTCGGAACGGTTTTCAGATTGTGAAAGTAATAATTATGGCAGGTTCCCGGCATCATCGGTGCATGTTCTGTAATTCCCAGAATCTCAAGTCCCCTGTCCGCTGCTGCTTTTGCCATTTCGCGCAGCGTATTATATGCGTGACCGCTTGCAATTGTATGTGTATGCAGATCCATCACGGTTTCGTATCTCATTTCATCTGTCCTCATCTTTCTTGTATGCTGTCTGTAAACAGTATACTACCTTTTTTTCATTTTGTAGATACTCTGTTGAATTTTTTATCTGTCTAAAGTATAATAAGAACAAATGTACGTATTTATGTAGAATGGAGAGTCTTTTATGGATCTGTTTGAATATGCTAAATCAAAAACTCTTGACCGTGAATCACCTCTGGCTTCCCGTCTTCGTCCGACGACGCTGGAGGAAGTGGTCGGCCAGGAGCATATCGTCGGTAAAGACAAATTATTATACCGCGCCATCAAGGCCGATAAGCTGACTTCTGTCATCTTTTACGGCCCGCCCGGCACAGGCAAGACAACCCTCGCCAAAGTCATCGCCCATACGACCAGCGCCAATTTTACCCAGATCAATGCCACCGTTGCCGGCAAGAAAGACATGGAGCAGGTTGTACAGGAGGCACAGAATAATCTCGGGATGTACGGGCGCAAGACCATCCTTTTTATCGATGAGATCCACCGCTTCAATAAGGGACAGCAGGATTACCTTCTTCCTTTTGTAGAGGACGGAACGATCATTCTCATCGGGGCTACGACCGAAAATCCATACTTCGAGGTCAACGGGGCTCTTCTTTCCCGTTCCATCATCTTTGAACTGAAAGCATTAAGTACCGAAAATATCCGTACTCTGCTTCTCCGTGCTGTCAACGACTGTGACAGGGGCATGGGCAATTACGGTGCCGTGATCGACAATGATGCCCTTGATTTCCTCGCCGATATGGCAGGCGGTGATGCAAGAAGCGCATTAAATGCTGTCGAGCTTGGTATCCTCACCACCCCGAAGAGTACTGACGGACATATCCACCTGACACTGGAAGTTGCCTCGGAATGTATCCAGAAGCGCGTTGTCCAGTATGATAAAAAAGGGGATAACCACTATGACATCATTTCCGCCTTTATCAAGAGTATGCGTGGTTCCGATCCGGATGCTGCAGTTTACTATCTTGCCAAAATGCTCTACGCCGGCGAGGATATCAAGTTTATTGCACGGCGTATCATGATCCTTGCCTCCGAAGATATCGGAAACGCAGACCCGCAGGCGCTTTCTGTCGCAGTTGCCGCAGCACAGGCGGTCGAACGTGTCGGCATGCCGGAATCACAGATCATTCTCTCTCAGGCAGTCACCTATATGGCATGCGCCCCGAAGAGTAATTCCGCAGTCAATGCGATTTTTGCTGCGATGGATTCCGTGAAGCGTACACGCACGACCGTACCGGTTCACTTACAGGACGCACATTATGGCGGTCACGAAAAGCTTGGCAAAGGTATCGGTTACAAATATGCCCACAACTATCCGAACCACTATGTCGACCAGCAGTATCTCCCGGACGAAATCCAGGGAGAGCGTTTCTATGAACCGGGAGACCTCGGCTATGAGAAAGAAATCAGGGCTTATATGCACAAAATTAAAGGCAGGGAATGATTCCCCGCCTTTTGCTTATCATTATTTACCCTTCTCATTGCCTGAGAGACTCAGATCAGTTCGCCCATCAGGTTCTCATAAATCTCCTGGCTCTTTTTCGGCCAGTTACGGCAAATAGCCTGTGCCGCTTCTTTTCCCGGAGCTACCAGTGTCAGATCCAGAACCGTCGATTCTTTTTCAATGATCTGACAGCGCACTGCATGTGCTCCCTGTGGTGTCGTATAATAATCTGCCGGTGTCAGGATGCGTTCCTGCCTCTGTCCACCATGACTTTGAAGATATTCTTTTATTTCATTTTTGATTTCTCCGGACAGCTCCTTCTCAAAATAAGAAAGCGTCTTCGTTCCTTCTTCCGTCAGTTCGTAATAGGAACTGTTGGAGATCGTACGTTTCCGGAGTAATTCTGTTTCGGTCAGCTCCGAAAGTACCTTTTGCAGTTGAAAATAATCCGTGTATTCACGGTCAAGTATAAATTCTGAAATCTGAGAATTTGTCAGTGTTTCCTTTGCATGTTTCGCCATATATAAAACGATCAGCTTGTACGTTGTAAATGGTTCTGCCATTTCTGTCACCTCTTTCTCATACTTCTCATACTGTCTGATGTCTGAACTGTCTGCCCTGCCAGCTTCCCCGTATCTTCATCTCATGATGCAGAAGATTCAAAACTTCTCTCTTACGGCTTGCCCACAGAGGCGCGATCAGAAGATCCGCCGGTCCGTCTCCCGTTATCCTGTGGATCACGATCGAGGGATCCAGATGTTCCAGACATTCAATCAGCAGATTCAGATATTCTTCTCTTTCGTAAACATGAAACTTCCCGGCCAGATAATCATCCGCCAGATCCGTCCCACGAAGTACATGCAACAGCTGCAGCTTGATACCCTGTATATCCCTTCCATTCAGATAGTCCATCGTCTTAAGGATATCCGCATCAGATTCTCCCGGAAGTCCCAGTATCGTATGAACGATAACCTGTATTCCATGTGATCTGAGCCGATGTACTGTCTCCTCAAAACAGGAAAGCGGGTATCCTCTTCGGATATAAGCGGCAGTCCGCTCATGTATCGTCTGAAGTCCCAGTTCGATCCACACCGGCTTGATCTGATTAAGCTCATCCAGAAGGCCAAGCACCTCATCCCCGATACAGTCCGGTCTTGTCCCAATGGACAATGACACTACAGAAGGATGAAGGATTGCCTCCGTAAAAATCTTTCGAAGGTATACGACCGGTGCATACGTATTCGTATATGCCTGAAAATAGGCAATATATTTATGGATCGGACGCTTCGCACGAAGCATCTCAATCTGACTGTCAATCTGATCGGTTATGGGAAGTGCCGCATCTGCTGCAAAATCGCCGCTTCCTCCGGCACTGCAGAAAATACAGCCCCGACTCCCCAGTTTACCGTCCCGGTTCGGACAGGACATGCCTCCATTCAGAGTCACTTTGTAGACTTTTTCGCCAAACGTCTGCTTAAGCATATAGTCCAGAGAATGATACGGCTTGCCGTTCCAGTTTCTTATACTCTGCCCTGCAACCGTCTTTTCACTCATACAGACTCGCCTGCACTTTCCTGCCCGGCTTCTTCTTTTGGCATATAGTTGTCAAAAATCTTCGCAAGGAAATAGGAATTACAATATGCAATCAGTGCAAATCCCATAAGCAGAAACAGTACAAACAGTGTCGACTGTATCTGATAACTTTTCACAAGCAGAAGTAACAGCGGGCATACAGCAATAAGCACCATGACAACCGTATACGGAAGATGACGGATTGCCATAAACAAAGCATTTTTGATTGTATTTTTGATCGTGTTATAAAATCTGGCAAGCACCGGATATACATACAAAAACAAGATAAAATAAATCAGCGCAAATGCCATAAAGATAACATGAAAGATCTGTCCGGCTCCTCCCTGCATTGCTTTCGACACATTCAGGTCTACATAAAGGACCAAACCGATCAGCAGCATGATCAGATTAATGATCGTTGCCTGTTTGAAATTCTGCTTAAAAGATTTAAAAAAGCTTCTTACAATGTAAGCTTCTTCGTTACGTACCATTTTCAGTGTCACATAGTACATGGCCGTGATCGATGCACCTGCGGTAATGACCGGAATACAACAGACCACACAGATAATATTCAGAATACACAGATCCGCCACCTTACTCATAAACCTGAAAAATTTATTGTTCATATCAAAAATACGTCCCATGTGTATCGCTCCTTTTTTTCTTCCCCGGATAACACCGGTCTCTGATAAACAGTATAACGAAAATCTCCACAAAAAGCAATCAAAACCCAAACAGTTGTTTTCCGTCTATAATATTCTCAGGAAGCTACGGCATAATCAGCTCATCTACCGTGACAAGCTCATACCCTTTTTCTTTCAGACTGTCCGCAAGTCTGAGTGCTGCTTCTACTGTCGTCTTATATTCATCATGCATCAGAATGATAGAACCATCTTTCACCTTTTCCTCTACGGTCTTTATGATCTGTTCCGTATTCTGTACCTTCCAGTCCAGCGTGTCAATCGTCCAGAATACCGGCATCATCTCCACACGCAGTTCCAGATTCTTTTTCCACGCCCCGAACGGAGGACGCATATACTGCGGATATCTTCCCGTTGTTTCATAGATCAGGTTGTTCGTCTTTAAGATTTCTTCTCTCGCTTTTGCATCACTCAGTTTATCAAGCTGAACGTGATGATACGTATGATTTCCGACCAGATGTCCCTCCTCCTGCATACGCCTGACCAGATCCGGATTCTGCTCTACCTTTTCACCCAGAAGAAAAAATGAGACTTTTATATTTCTTGCGCGCAGTCCGTCAAGCAGCACGCTGGTATACCGTGCATCCGGTCCGTCATCAAAGGTCAGTGCAGCTTTCGGATGTTCCACGGACTGTTCTACCAGACGGATCATCCCCTGCCCTGCTATATTTTCTGCAATCGCTCTTGCGGAAGTACACCGAACTTCCGGATCTGTACGCTTCCAGCCGACAGCAAGCACAAATACCACTATCAAAATCAGTAAAACACATACTTTTCTTTTTTTCATTAAGGTTCCCGGGCTTTCTTTGATTTTCAGATTCAGGCTCTGTTCAGTATATGAAAGAATGCGCAAAAAAAGCACCGGAAGATCAAAAGCCTCCGGTGCCATTTTCTTTATTTATTCAACATAATCTTAAGCTGTGCCTCGATCGCATCCACACATTTCTCAAATCCAAGCTTTCCGCTGTTCAGACAGAGATCGTAGTTTGTCGCATCGTTCCAGATACCGCCCGCAAACTTACGGTAGTAATCCTGTTTGCGCTTGTCATCTTTGAGAAGGAATTTCTCGACATCTTCTCTTGATCCGGAAATCTTCTCAGAAGCCTTCTCCACACGAAATTCCCAGGGCGCATGGATGAATACGCGTAATGTATTCGGACGATCTTTAAATACATAGTTTACGCAGCGTCCTACGATAACGCAGGATTCTTTTTCCGCAAGATCATTCACTACCTTCGCCTGATAATTAAACAGGTTTTCATCAGAGATGAAATCCTTGCTGCCCGGCTGATGCAGCCCACCTTTGTAAATGCTGTCTTTACTTCCGAAAAGAGAACTTTTGACTTTGTCTCCCGCTTCAACTTTTCCAAAAAGCTTCACGTCTATTCCGCTCTCATCAGATGCCATCTGAATGATCTGTTTGTCATAAAAAGAGATTCCCAGACGTTCTGCCAGCATTTTACCTACGGTACGTCCGCCGCTTCCATACTGTCTTGCGATTGTGATTACAACCTGATCCATATCGATTCCTCCTTATTCTCCCAGATATGCTTTCTGGACAGATTCATCATGAAGCAGATCATCTGCTTTTCCTTCCAGAGTGATACTTCCTGTCTCAAGAACATACGCTCTGTCAGCAATGGAAAGGGCTTTTTTTGCGTTCTGCTCAACCAGAAGAACGGTTGTGCCACTTTCACTTACTTCTTTGATAATATCAAAAATCTCATTTACAAAGATCGGAGACAGACCCATGGACGGCTCATCCATCAGAATGATCTTTGGTTTGCTCATCAGCGCACGTCCCATTGCAAGCATCTGCTGCTCACCACCGGAAAGTGTACCGGCACGCTGTCCTGTACGTTCTTTCAGACGCGGGAATCTCTTGTATACCATTTCAAGACTCTGTGCGATCTCATTTTTATCTTTTCTTGTGTAGGCTCCCATCAGAAGGTTTTCATATACAGACATATCTGCAAAGACACGTCTTCCTTCCGGTACGTGCGCCATACCCATCTCAACGATCTTATGTGCAGGTGTCTTTGTAAGTTCTTTGCCTCCAAAGCTGATGCTTCCTGCTTTTGCCGGAATGATTCCGGTCAGTGTCTGCAGTGTCGTTGTTTTACCTGCTCCGTTTGCACCGATCAGTGCGATAACTTCTCCCTGTTCTACATGAAAGGAAATCCCCTTCAATGCCTGGATGACACCATAATAAACCTGGAGATCTTTTACTTCCAACATTGACATTTGATCTTCCTCCTATTCTCCCAGATATGCAGTAACAACTGCCGGATCTTTCAGAACCTTCAGTGTTTCGCCCTGTGCAAGCACCTGTCCGAAGTTCAGTACGGTTACCTCTTCACAGATACCTCCAACCAGTTTCATATCATGCTCGATCAAAAGAATGGTCATATCAAAATGTTTCTGTACAAAACGGATGGTATCCATCAGTTCCTGTGTTTCATTCGGGTTCATACCTGCTGCCGGCTCATCCAGAAGAAGAAGCTTCGGATTGGTAGCCAGTGCCCTGGCGATCTCGAGCTTACGCTGCTTACCATATGGAAGGTTTCCTGCAAGTGTATCGGCTTCTTTGTCGAGGTCAAATACCTTAAGGATCTCCATTGCTTTTTCGTTCATTTCTTTTTCTACTTTGTGATATTTCGGAAGTCTTAAGATTCCGGTCAGTGTAGAATAAGAATGATGATTGTGAAGTCCGACCTTAACATTGTCAAGAACCGGCATATCCTTAAACAGACGGATGTTCTGGAAAGTACGTGCGATACCTGCTTTGTTGATCTCGATCGTACTCTTTCCTGTGATATCCTGTCCGTCAAGCTTGATGATACCTTCTGTCGGTTTGTACACACCTGTAAGAAGGTTGAAAATTGTTGTTTTACCGGCACCGTTCGGTCCGATCAGACCATACAGCTGACCTTTTTCGATGGATACGTTAAATCCGTCAACCGCACGAAGACCGCCGAACTGGATAGCCAGATGATTTACCTCTAACATTGCCATAGTTAAGCTGCCTCCTTTTTGTTCTTAGTGCCTCTGATTTTTTCCATGGTACGAGCTCTCCAGTTTCTTGCTGCCGGTGCCCAGTTAAAGAGCATCATAACGATCAGGACAATCGCATAGATCAGCATACGGTAGTTTGCAAATCCACGGAGAAGTTCCGGAAGTGCATAGAGGATGATCGTTGCGATCATAGAACCTCTTAAGTTTCCGATTCCACCAAGCACGACATATACCAAAATCAGGATAGACATATTGTAGTCAAATCCGGATACCTTTAACATAGAAAGGTTATGTGCATACAGTACGCCTGCAACACCTGCAAGAGCTGCTGAAATAGTAAATGCAAGAAGTTTGAACTTCGTCACATCAATACCTACAGATTCTGCCGCAATACGGTTATCTCTGGTTGCCATGATCGCACGTCCGCTTCTAGAGTTTACCAGGTTCTGTACGATAAACAGCGTAAGCAATACCAGAATGATTCCGATCGGGAAGAAATAATGCTTTACGTCTTTATAAAGAGCACCTGTTCCTGAAATACCAAGTGCACCTTTGAGGATCTGTTTGCCGCCTGCTGCAAGCTTGAGATTTGCAGAACTTGTTGCAACATGAAGTCCGTTTTCATCAAAACCGACATACAGGATATTGATCAGGTTTTTGATAATCTCGCCGAATGCCAGCGTTACGATTGCGAGGTAGTCACCACGAAGGCGAAGTACCGGGATACCGATGATCACACCAAACACTGCTGCTACTGCTGCACCGATCAGAATTGCAAGGATAAATCTCGGCACCTGTGGGATATCACTTGCAATGTGAGAAAATAATGCACTGGAATATGCACCAACGCACATGAATCCTGCATGGCCAAGGCTCAGCTCACCGGAAAAACCTACAACCAGGTTCAGAGAGATTGCCGCAATCGTATAAACGCAAAGCGGAACCAGCAGACCTGTAAGAAGTCTTGAGAGGTTTCCTGTTCCGGAAAGGATCTCTACGATCACAAAAATTGCGATTACAATTCCATAGTTGATAAAATTGTTTTTTGTTGTTTTGTTCATTGTTTTTTTCATTCTGACCACCCCTTATACTTTCTCCTGGATGTTCTTTCCGAACAGTCCGGTAGGTTTTACAAGAAGTACCACGATCAGAACCGCAAAACAGATCGCATCTGCAACCTGAGAAGAGATATAGGCTTTACCGAAGATCTCGATCACGCCGAGAAGAATACCGCCGACCATGGCTCCCGGAATGGATCCGATACCACCAAATACGGCTGCTACGAATGCCTTAATACCAGGCATGGCGCCTGTATATGGAGTCAGTGTCGGGTAGGTCTGACAGAGAAGAAGTCCGGCAATTGCTGCAAGTCCGGAACCGATTGCAAATGTCATCGAAATTGTCGCATTGACATTGACACCCATGAGCTGTGCTGCGTCACGGTCTTCAGAAACGGCCTGCATGGCACGTCCCGGTTTTGTCTTCTGTACAAAAAGCATCAGACCGGCCATAATCACAATACAACTCAGGATTGTTACGATCGTAATTCCCTTAATAACAAGCTGTCCGTCAAATAAAGACACCGACGGTACATCAATAACAGTTACAAAACTCTTGGCATCTGCACCGAAAATCAAAAGTGCCAGATTCTGAAGCAAATAGCTGACACCAATCGCTGTGATCAGTACAGCCAGGTTGGATGACGCCTTACGAAGCGGGCTGTACGCTACTTTCTCGATCACCATACCAAGAACGGTACAGAAGATTACAGAAAGTGCAACAGCCAGCACCGGAGACATGCCTCCTCTGGTAACAGCGGTAAGGATCACATATGCACCGACCATGATGACATCACCATGAGCGAAGTTCAGCATTTTAGCGATACCGTATACCATTGTATACCCCAGGGCAATGATCGCATAGATACTGCCCAGGCTGATTCCATCTTTTAAATAGGATAAAAAACTCATAATGCACCTCTTTAAATAGTTGTCATATTAGCTCAAGAAAGGGGAACGGCCCTGTGATAACAGGCAACCGTCCCCCGTCCTCTGATTACATTATTTTAATCTGATTATTCCATTTCTACGTAAGCGCCGTCCTGGATTTCGAAAGCTTTTGGCTCTTTATCGCACTCGCCGTCTTCTGTCCATTTGGCTTTACCTGTAAGACCATCAAGCTCTACACTCAGCATTGCCTCAGACATAGCTGCGCTGATGTCTTCGTTGGACATATCCGGTGTGATCTCAGCTGCATCTGCTGCTGCTTTCATTGCATAGATTACATCATATGTATCTGCTGCGAACTGGTTCGGAACCTCATCTTTGTTAGCATCTTCGTATGCTTTAACGAATGCCTGAGATTTCTCATCTTCTGATGTAGCAGAGAATGGTGTCAGAAGCATAACGCCTTCTGCAAGAGATGTATCGAAGTTTTCTACTCCAAGAATACCGTCCATACCGTCTACACCGAATTTCTTAACGTCGTCCATACCTGCATCATGTGCCTGCTGAAGAATCAGAGCATTGTCTGCATAGTAGTTAGGAAGGAACAGAAGTTCTGCGCCGCTGTCTTTGATTTTCTTAAGCTGTACAGAGAAGTCTGTGTTGCTGTCTGCTGTGTATGCTTCATCAGCTACAATTTCCAGACCGTTTTCTTCTGCTGCTGCAACGAACGCATCGTTGATACCTGAGTTGTAGTCTGCGGATGAATCATAGAGAACTGCTACCTTTGTAGCAAGACTATGCTCACCGATGTACTGTGCGGATTTTGTTCCCTGTGCAGGGTCTGTGAAGCACATACGGAATTCGTTGCTTCCTGCTGTAATACTGTCCACTGCTGTTGCAGATGGTGTAAACATGAATGTGCTTTCTGCTGCTTCTGCTCCGACTGCAATACAGGAACCGGATGTTACAGTTCCGCAAAGCATCTGCATTCCTTTGTCAAGAAGGTCATTGTATGCATTTACTGCCTTCTCCGGGTCAGCCTGATCATCACCTGCGTCAAGAATTTCTACGTTGTATCCGTTGAATCCGCCGTTTGCGTTGATTTCTTCTGCTGCAACCTGTGCTGCGTGGTATACACCAAGACCATACTGTGCGTTGTCACCTGTCATAGGTCCGATTACACCGATCTTGAATGTCTCCGCATCATCCGCAAATACAGCCGTCGGCATCATTGCTGCTGTCATAGCTACTGCTGCTGTTACAGCAAGTACTTTTTTCATATTTTTCATAATAAGATCCTCCTATCTTATAATCAGCTCGCTTTACTTTCATTTGCTAAAGCTTTAATGTAGTTGATTATAGCATTCAGTTTCTACGATTGCAAGCAAAATTTTAGAATTTCTTTAGAATTTGTTTATTCAGCAAAAACTACTGTCTTTCTTATACGGACATTTTTAGTTATAAAAAAGACCGCAGTCCGATCGCGGCGCTACGGTCTTTTATTCATATAATCGGCTATTATGCAACTGCTTTTTTAGCGATTTCAGCAAGTGCTGCAAATCCTTCTGCATCGTTTACTGCAAGTTCTGCAAGCATTTTTCTGTTGATGTCAACGTTTGCAACTTTCAGTCCGTGCATCATTTTGCTGTAGGAAAGTCCGTTCATTCTTGCAGCTGCGTTGATACGAGCGATCCAGAGCTGTCTGAACTGACGTTTTTTCTGTTTACGTCCTGCATAGGAGCTTGCAAGTGCTCTCATTACAGACTGTTTTGCTACTCTATACTGTTTGGAACGGGCTCCTCTGTAACCCTTTGCCAGTTTTAATGTACGGTTATGTCTTTTCTTTGCGTTTAATCCGCCTTTAATTCTTGCCATTTCTTATTTTCCTCCTGTTCGTCTTCCGATATCGTCCGCTGCTTATTATAAATACGGCAGTGCTTTCTTAATGTTCTTAAGGTTTGTAGAATCTACAACAGTAGCTTTTCTCAGATTTCTCTTTCTCTTCTGAGATTTCTTTGTTAAGATATGGCTCTTGTAAGCTTTATTTCTCATGATTTTTCCGGTTCCGGTTTTTTTGAAACGTTTTGCTGCTGCTCTACAGGTTTTAATCTTAGGCATAATAAAATCCTCCTTAATTCGTGGTTCTGTTTTTTATTTTATATTATCATAAATATGTGTGTGAAACACGTTATCTCTGATAACTGCTTAACGCTTTTCACTGAGGAACATGGTCATGCTTCTTCCTTCGATCTTCGGAGCTTTCTCTACGACTGCGATGTCTGTGAGAAGTTCTGCAAAATCATCCAGAACATGTTTGCTGCTTGACATATGTGCCATCTCTCTTCCGCGGAAACGTAATGTGACTTTTACGCGGTCTCCCTTGGAGAGGAATTTTCTCGCTGCATTGACTTTTGTCTTCAGGTCATTTGTATCAATGTTAGGAGAAAGACGTACTTCCTTGATATCGATTGTTTTCTGTTTTTTCTTAGCTTCTTTTTCCTTACGGGAAAGCTCATAACGATATTTACCGTAGTCGATAATCTTGCACACCGGTGGTTTTGCCTGTGGCGCGATCTTTACAAGATCAAGTCCGGCCTCCTGTGCCTTTGCAAATGCTTCTCTGGAAGACACGATACCGAGCTGTGCTCCGTCCGGTCCGATCAAACGCACTTCTTTGTCTCTGATCTGTTCGTTAATCATTAAATTGCTAATTGTAGTACACCTCCATACCTGTAAATGATAAACCTGACTCTCAAGTCACCCTCTGCGTTTGCGAAAACAAAAAAGAGTATGGACAGACTCCACACTCTACTATATCCAGACGCACAAAAAATCATGTGACATCTACAGCATTAACTGCTGTGCTGCGATATATAAACCCGAGCCGCATCAACACGTGCGCTAAGGTGAGAGTGTAACTCTGCTTTGTTTTCTCCACGTACTTATATAAGATATCATGTCTTTTATATGATGTCAAGTTTTTTATTATATTATTTTTTGTATATTTTTCTTCGACCTGCAAATACTACTTTTTGCATGGATCTTTATGATTATGTCATTTTATCTGATCAATAAGGAGGTTACAAACATGACTATTCTGAACTGTTCTGCAACAAAATGTATTTACAACGACAACAAACTCTGTTCTCGCGGTGATATCGAGATCACCGGTGACAACGCACACCGTGCTGATGAAACAAGCTGTGGCAGTTTCCGCGACCGTACAACTGCAGCCATGCAAAACAGCGGTGCCGAACACTGCGGCTGCGAAAAGATCAACATCGACTGCAAAGCACAGGAATGCACCTACAACAACAAATGTAAATGTACCGCCTCCTCCATTAATGTAGCGGGATGCAGTACCGATGGCTGCAACGAAACAAAATGCAGCACCTTTGCCTGTAAGTGCTGAAAATCAAATACCATGATGTAATACCAAAAAAGAGACGCTGTATCAGCAGCGTCTCTTTGTCTGTCGAATTAATTTATCTGTTTCTTAAGAAATCCGGAATCTGGATATCCTTTTTCTGTACAGTGCTGGTCGGAACTTTACCTGTGTAAGAACCACTGTTCATAGTCGGAAGGCTGAAGCTTGGCATAGTCATATTGCCAGCCGGTGCTGCAGAACCTGTTGTGGATTTACGTACGGTAAATGGTGTCGTATTACTTCTGCTTCCAAATGGAGTTGCCTTTGCTGTTGTATCGGATAATCCGGTAGCAATAACTGTGATTCTTGCATAATCTGCAACAGAATCATCATACATGGCACCAAAGATGATGTTTGCATCTTCACCTGTCAGTTCCTGTACATAGCTTGCTGCATCGTTTGCATCCATAAGAGAAATATCACCGGAAATATTGATGATAACATGAGTCGCTCCCTTGATGGTTGTCTCAAGAAGCGGGGAAGCTACTGCCTGCTGAACAGCTTCCATGGCTTTGTCGTCTCCTCTTGCTTCTCCGATACCGATATGTGCAATACCTTTATCTGTCATAACTGTCTGTACATCGGCAAAGTCAAGGTTGATCAGTGCCGGCAGATTGATCAGGTCTGTGATGCCCTGAACTGCCTGCTGCAGAACTTCGTCTGCTTTGCGGAGTGCTTCCGGCATCGTTGTACGGCGATCTACGATCTCCAGTAATTTGTCATTCGGGATGACGATCAGTGTATCAACAGCTTTCTTCAGATTTTCGATTCCGGAAAGAGCATTGTTCATACGTGTCTTTGCTTCAAAACGGAAAGGCTTCGTAACAACACCTACGGTGAGGATTCCCATTTCTTTGGCTGCCGCTGCGATTACCGGAGCAGCACCTGTACCGGTACCACCGCCCATACCACAGGTAACGAATACCATGTCAGCGCCTTCGATCAACTGTTTAACTTCTTCTATGCTCTCCTCGGCTGCCTTCTGGCCAACTTCCGGCTGTGCGCCTGCGCCGAGACCCTTTGTAATCTTTTCACCAATCTGAAGTACTGTTGGAGCCTTGCAAAGTGTCAGAGCCTGTTTATCAGTGTTTACACCAACAAATTCAACTCCTCCGATGGCTTCTTCAACCATTCTGTTTACTGCATTATTTCCAGCTCCGCCCACGCCGATTACAATAATCTTAGCGGAGGACTCAGCTTCATTCGACATAATCTCTAACAATGTACTTCCTCCTTTATTTTCCTGACATTAGCGTATCAGGCTACATATAGATATATCATATATTTTTTTTTTGAATTAATCAACCACTATTTTGGTTTTTTTATACTTTTTTCACGATTATTCGCCATGTATAGCTATTCGTAATCACTTTCATCTGAGTATCCGGAATCCCATCCATCATATTCTCCATCAGACTCATCGCTGTAGCTGTCATCTTCCGAATAATCCCGGTCTTCATCCGAGTTATCGCTTTCAGACTCATCAGAACTGTCTGTGGAATCCGTACCGCTGCTTCCCGCATTGTCCGGCATCGGTCCTACATAATTGCCGTCCCGGTCATACTCGCTGACACCGTCGAAGCCGCCGGATTCGTTGTAGCCGCCCTTCCAGTCTCCGAAACTGTCGATCAGTTCCTGTGTCGGTTCTGCGCCAACGTAGTTCAGATCCGCGTCATATTCACCGGAACCTGTATAATCGCCTTCTTCATCATAGCCGCCGATCCAGTTTTCTTTTGCATAATCGAGCTCTGTCTTCGGTTTCGCTCCGACGTATTTGCCATTCTCATCATATTCACTGTCACCGGTATAATCGCCATTCTCGTCGTAACCGCCTGTCCAGTTCTCGGCTGTCACTTCTTCCTCTTCCTTCTCAAAGGTAACGGTCTTGGAAGATTCCGTGATATTCTCCATATGAAGGATTCCCTTCTCACCGGTGATCTGCGGAAGGATCGCGATCGTTCGGTTCATCTTATCTTCCAGATAGCGGTCCTTTCCCAGTTTTACCGTAATGTCGCCGTATATCAGATTAATCGAGTAATCTTCATCCAGCTCAATGTAATCCGGTATCATATCATTTTTTGCAAAGATCGTAGATAACGCAACTGCTGTATTCAATACCGCATCCTTGATCGGAAGTTTCTCATTCATAACAGTTTTCTTGACGGTAATGCCCTCGAAATACGGCACATCTTCATCTCTCGTCCTGCTGCTTTCGATAAATTTGCCATTACGGTCAAAATAAATATAACTGTCAAGATACGGAATACAGCCGACCACATTTTTTTCTTTCACACCGATCACGATGGAATTTCTTCCTGAACGGCTGACGGAATACGATTCCACATACGGCACATTCTCCACTTTTGCTTTGGAACATGTAATCGGTGCCAGTATCGAATTCGAGGAAAAAGCCCCTGTCAGAATCATTTTTTTCAGCTCTTTCTTACTGTAGTGGGTATTTTCCATAACTTCGACATGCGTTACACGAAAAAAAGAAAAGAAAAAAATAATCCCGGCGAGCAGAATTGCCCCAACTGCCAGCCCGGTCTTTTTCGCTGCACTTTTTGTGAATTTAATTTTTTTATAATTGGATGTTCTCATAAAAAACAGTACCTGTATCCTCTGTTATCAAACCGCCTAATTTCTTAAGGTCGCCGCCTATGTCCTCATATCCGCGCCGGATAAAAGAACATCCGCGTATCACTGAACTTCCCTCTGCTGCAAGCGCCGCCACCAGAAGTGCCGCGCCTCCTCTGAGTTCCTCTGCATAAACACAGTTTCCATGCAGTCTTCCTCCACAGACAACTGCTGTGTTTCCGTCCACCCGAATATCTGCGCCCATTTTGCATAGTTCATTGCAGACCTTAAAACGATTTTCAAATATATTTTCTTTTATTATGCTTTTACCGGGAACAGTTGCCAGAACCGCCAGAAGCGGTGACTGCAGATCTGTGGGAAATCCCGGATAGACCTCTGTCTCCAGAAACGGAAGGGAAAAGCGCACCTGACTTCCGTCCGCTATTAGTTTACCACTGTTCCATTCATATTGTCCACCCATTTTCCTATATACTTGAAGGAAGGCATCCAGTTCCCCCTCCGGTGCATTCCCGATCACGATGCGTCCTCTGGTAGCGGCGGCTGCACAGAGATACGTACCGGTCACGATCCGGTCCGCCGGAATCTGCATCTTCGTACCGCAAAGTTTTTCTGTTCCCTCGATGCAGATACAATCCTCTCCTGCTCCTTCAATCTTTGCTCCCATTGCATTCAGAAAACGGCAGAGCCATACGATTTCCGGCTCTCTGGCACAGTTTCGAAGAGTGGTAGTGCCTTTTGAAAGCGCCGCACACAGAATTGCCTGTTCTGTTGCTCCGACGCTCTTCTTTGAAAAAACAATTTCTGTCCCGCAAAGCTTTTTACAGGATACCATTATTTTTTTTGCTTCTTCTTTTATTTCCGCCCCAAAACACCTTAATACATAAAGATGAAGATCCACCGGCCGCTTCCCGATCACACAGCCGCCCGGATAGCCGATCTCTGCCCGCTGATTTCTGGCAAGGATCGGACCCAGAAGAATGATTGAACTGCGCATCCTGCCGCTGTATGTTTCCGGTACATGACTTCCGTCCGCATGGGTACAGTCCAGATACAGATCATGATCTTCCCACCACGTTTCTGCCCCCAGCGCCCGAAGAATTTCTTCCATATAAAAAACATCCGTGATTCGCGGACAGGCTTTCAGTACGCTGATGCCACGATAAAGAAGCGCGCCCGACATCAGCGGCAGCACCGTATTTTTAGAACCCTGAACGGTTATATTTCCATGAAGACATTTTCCCCCGATTACGTGAATTTCATCCAACCATTCCACTCCCTCAGGGACTCTTACTGATATTATATGCAAAAAGACCAGATCCCGTTCATATCCAAGCGGGGTCTGGTCTTATGAAATCAATATTGCAACTGTTCAGTACCTTTACAGTTACGAGTCAAAATGCATTCCGAATCACCTTTGGTGATAGCATTTTGCCTTGTCACAGCGATCACAGGTTTCTGACATATTCTTTAAACATATCTCCACGCTGTTCATAATTGTCAAACTGTCCCCAGCTTGCACATGCCGGTGAAAGAAGAACGGCATCTCCCGGATTTGCCTTTTCTGCACATACCTTTACTGCCTCTTCAAGATTTTCACATAAGATGCACGGACATACGCCGAGGCGCTCTGCTGCCGCCTTTATCTTGTCACGTGTCTGGCCGATCAGCACCAGATAACGCACTTTGCCGTCGAACGCATTCAGCCATTCATCATAGCCGGAACCTTTGTCATAACCGCCGCCGATCAGAAGTGTCGGGCGGTTCATTGCCTGAATGCCTTTGATTGCAGCATCCGGATTGGTTCCCTTGGAGTCATTATAATATACAACGCCATTTTTCTCTGTTACATATTCGATACGATGCTCCACTGCAGTAAATTCACAGATGCTCTTACGGATGCTTTCCGCCGGAACACCTGCGTAATATGCCATTGCAGATGCAGCCATGACATTTTCGAAATTATGCTGTCCGAGAAGTTTGAGTTCTCCGGTACGCACCAGCGGAATCTCTTCTTCGGAAGTTTTCAGGATAATCTGATCACCATCCAGATAAATTCCCTCTTCAAGCCTGCGTACACTTGAGAAATATACAACCTTAGGAGTAATATTCCGACCAAACTCACGAAGAACCGAATCTTCATAGTTCAGGATACAGAAATCGTCCGCTGTCTGATTCTTAACGATCAGTTCTTTTACACGGATGTATTCTTCCATCGTATGATGTCTGTTCAGATGGTCCTCTGTAATATTGAGGATTGCACTGACCTTCGGTGCAAATTCTTCGATTGTCTCAAGCTGAAAACTGCTGATCTCCGCTACTGTCGTAGTATTATCCTGCATCTCCAGTGCTTTGGAAGTATATGGGGTTCCGATATTTCCGACAACAAAAACGGACTCCTCTGCATCACCCATGATCTTGCCAAGCAGCGCAGTTGTCGTCGTCTTACCGTTCGTTCCGGTAATTGCAAGCACTCTTCCCTTACCTGTGCGATAAGCAAGCTCGACTTCTCCCCAGACCGGAAGCCCCTGCTCATAAAAGCTCTTTACAATCGGGATATCGGTCGGTACACCGGGACTTAATACAACCAGATCCAGTGCTTTTCTTACTTCTTGCGGAAGCTCTCCCGCATATACTCTGATATCTTTACAGTGTTTTACTTTATGTACTACAGCCTCTTTGTCGAGGTCTGCATTTCCATCATAGATGACCGGCTCTGCACCGACCTGTCCGAGAAGTTCGGCTGCACCGATCCCGCTTTTGCCGGAACCGAATACAAGCACCTTTTTTCCCTGCAAATTCATAATAATTCCTCCTTGTGACATTTACATTGCCAGAAGTGCGATCAGACACATAACTGCGGTGATCACAGAAAATACGGCAACGATTCTTGTCTCTGACCATCCACACAATTCAAAGTGATGATGGATCGGCGCCATCTTAAAGATACGTTTTCCGTGAGTCGCCTTAAAATACGTAACCTGGATCATAACGGACAGTACTTCTACAAGATAGATCAGTCCGATCAGCAGGATAAACAACGGCATCTGCATCATGTAAGCAGCCCCCGCAACAAATCCGCCCAGAGCCAGAGATCCTGTATCACCCATGAAAACTCTTGCCGGATATACATTAAACAGAAGAAATCCCATCAGGCCGCCGACTACTGCTCCTGTTACCGGTTCGATACCGCTTCCGATACCGATGGAAACAACAGTAAAGAAAACTGCAACGATCAGCGTTACACTGGATGCCAGACCGTCAAGTCCGTCTGTAAAGTTAACACCGTTTACAGTGCCTATCACAGCAAAAAAAAGAACCGGGATCGCCAGCCAGCCAAGATTAAGATAATGGTTCGGCCAGAACGGGATACGCATCGCAAGATCCACATTTGTATAGTTCAGTATATAATATACAAAGATTCCGGTTACAACGACCTGAAGACCAAATTTCTGCCATGCCAGAAGACCATCAGAACGTCTCAGGACCACCTTGAGATAATCATCCAGAAAACCGATGATACCAAATCCCAGTGTCAGAAACAGTACCGGAATCACATTCGGATAATCCTTTGCATAAAACAGGGTCGTCACTACGGCTGCAATCAGGAAGATCACACCTCCCATGGTCGGAGTACCTGCCTTCTTCAAATGTGACTGTACACCTTCTACACGCTCCGTCTGTCCCATCTTGAGTCTTCTCAGAAACGGGATGACGATCGGTCCCAGAATCACGCTGATCGCAAATGAGATCAGTACCGGGAATACAACTTGAATATTCATCCTCACACCTCTTATCATTCTTTCGTTTTTTATCACGTTTGATTATAAGGCTTTTACATGGATTTATCAACCCTCACGTACCGGACTGTCTGTGATTTCCACTGTTTTTTGCCGGTCGATTCCAAGATATGGAAGTACATTTTCAAAAATGCTCCTGACGACCGGCGCCGCGATCGTGCCTCCATAATAGATTCCCTGCGGATCATGGATGATGCAAAGTGCCAGTATCTTGGGATCATCGGCTGGTGCAAAACCAAGAAACGAAGAAATATAACGGTTTGCGCTTCGTGGAAGTGTCTGGGAAGTTGCAGTCTTACCTCCGATCCGATATCCCTCGATCGCAGCATTTTTGCCTGAACCTTCGGATACAACTTTTTCCAGTATCATACGCACGGTCGCTGAAATTTCCTCCGGCAAAATTCCCGTCTCCACCGGATATTCAAGTTCTCTGACTGTTTCTCCTCCCGGACTCTCAACCGCCACGCCAAAATGCGGAGTGATGCGACGTCCTCCATTGATCAGGGAACTTACAGTTGTCGCAAGCTGGATCGGCGTGATCTGAAACGACTGCCCGAAAGAAACAGTCGCCAGCTCCACCTCCCCCATATTTTCCATCCTGTGCATGATCGTACCCGCTTCCCCCGGAAGGTCAATGCCAGTTTTCTTCAAAAGGCCAAACTGCCGGAAATAACTGTAATATTTATTTACTCCGAGGCGCAGTCCCACCTCAATAAACACAGGGTTACAGGAATTTTCCGCTCCCTGCACGAAATTCTGTGCTCCGTGTCCCCGCCGGTTCGCACAATGGATTCGCCGGTCTTCTACCAGCTTATAGCCCGGACAGTAAAAAGAATCATTGACAGAAACAACACCTGCCGCAAGCCCTGCAGACATCGTGATGATCTTAAATGTGGAACCCGGTTCATATGTATCGTTCAGACAGGGATTCCGCCACATCTGATTGAGCAGATCCTGTTTTTCTTTTTCACTCATTCCATCAGTACTGACATCTGTATTCAGTGTAAACGGCTCGTTCAAGTCAAATTCCGGCACATTGACACAGGCATAAATTTCTCCGTTCTGCGGATTCATAAGCAGAATTGACACGCGTTCTGCCTGCTTTTCTTCCATGACTTTTTTTGCTGCCTGCTCCGTATATTCCTGAATACATGCATCCAGACTGATCCGAAGATTGTATCCCTGCTGTGGTTCTTCTCTGTTTTCACCGATTCCGTCCAGTTCAATTCCTCTGGCATCTGTCGTCGTCAGAATCTTGCCTGCTTCTCCTTTCAGGATTTCATCATACTCCACTTCCAGACCGATAATACCCTGATTATCACCGCCGGTAAATCCCAATACCCTTGATGCCAGACTCCCAAGCGGATAATAACGTTTGTAGTCTTCATCCACTTTTATCCCGGCAAGTCCGGCATTTCGGATCTCATCACCGGTCTCTTTCTCCACATTTGTTTTGATCCGCTCGATGGAAGAAATTTTTTCCACCCTTTTGCGTACAGTTTCTTCCGATATCCCCAGCTTTTCTGTAAGCAGGTGGATGATTTTTTCAGGATCTTTTATCTGACTGTGTATCACCGAGACCGTACATACAGTTTTGTTCGCCGCAAGTACTTTTCCGGTCGCATCCAGGATTTTTCCTCTTGCAGCTTTGATGTCACGCTCCCTCTCATGCAGATCCTCCGCTTTTTCGTAATAATAATCTGAGCGGAATCCCATCAGATAGACCAGCCTTCCGATGAGTCCCGCCGTCATCGCCATGCATAGCAAAAAAACGATCCATACTTTTCTTTTGTGAAAAGTATAATTTTTTTTATAAAATACATTCTTTTTTTGCACAAAAAATCCCCCGGGCAATGTCATAATAATATATGACACATTCCCGGAGGATACTTCTGTTATTTTCTTTAGTCAAGTCCGGCCTCTTCGTTGGTGATTCCTTCACTTTCCATATCGTTGTTTTCTGTTGTTTCAGATTCATCCTCTTCAGGTGGTGCCGGTACATTTGTATCAGAGATTGACTCTTTCAGTGTGTCTCCGGATGATGAATCACCTGTCGAAGTGATAATGTGTGTAGATAAAATATACTGACCGTTATCATCAAGCTTGTGCTCTCCGTTGTCATCCAGCAGATAACCGTTCTCATCGATACGGTTTCCTTCCAGATCCACGCGGTTTCCGTTTCCGTCTACCAGATTTCCCTGCTCATCCACGCTACTTCCGGATACATCCACCAGATTTCCCTTAAATTTTTCCCAGAGTTCTGTCTCCGGCACACTTCCGTCTTCGGATTCATCCGGAGTGACATTCAGGTACGGAAGAAGTTCAGAAAGAATACCCTGTGCGATATACTGCGGATATTTACTGTCTGCCTGATCTTCTGTGTTCGGTTCATCTACAACCACATAAAGAAGCACCTGTGGATCGTCCACCGGAGCAAAGGTAATAAAGGAAACCAGATATTTACCGTTTCCTCGCGGAAGTTTTTCCGCGGTACCTGTCTTACCACCGGAGCTGTAGCCCTCTACCTTGGATGTCCGGCTGGTACCTTCCTGCACACTGGCTTCCATGTAGGAACGGATATCTGCGGAAATCTCAGAAGATACAGTCTGTTTCATCAAAATCGGATCGATCTTTTTGACCGTGGAACCGTTACTGTCACGAATTTCTGTTACAAGATGCGGCTGATAATAGGAACCGCCGTTGATAACCGAACACATCGCATTGATCTCCTGGAGCATCGTACAGGTAAATCCCTGTCCGAATGCAGAGCAGGCAAGCTCAGTCTCTCCCATTGTTTCTTCTGTATGAATTACACCGGATCCTTCATTCGGAAGATCGATTCCCGTACGGGATCCAAAGTTAAATAACGTCTGTGCTTTCAGGAACTGCTCTGTTCCCATTTTTGCTGCAATCTGCATCATTGCATCATTACAGGAGTTTGCAATTACATCTCGGAGAGCTTCTGTTCCATGTGCATCCGGCCATACCGCACACTTGATGTACGTATCACCATTTGCACCAAAAGTCTGTCCACCGTCACAGTTGAATGTATCTGACTCGGAAATCTTACCCTTTTCAAGTGCTCCTGCCATGACGATCGGTTTTACTACTGAACCCGGCTCATAGGTCTCGGTAATGCAGAAATTGCTCCACATGGAGTTCAGTGCTTCTACCGTCTCCTCATCATTCATCGCGGCGATTTCTTCTTCACTGTGTTTACCGGACAGATCACGCGGATTATTCAGATCATAACGGTCCCCGCCATCCATGGCAATGATCTCACCCGTCGAAGGCTTCATTGCGATCACACCGATGTTCTTGGCTCCCATTGCAGTTTTAAATCCGTTGACATATTTTTCAACAATCTGCTGTGCACCGACATCCAGTGAAGTGACTATACTCTGTCCGTCTTTTGGATCGATGATTGTCTGCTCTACATCGGAATTGTCATTGATATATCCATACTGGCGGCCATCAGCGCCCATCAGCGTACTGTTATAGTAGCTTTCCAGACCTACATCGGCGGTGTCACGTGCAAGAGTAAATCCGACTGTATCGCATGCAAGATCATTAAAAGGATACGTACGAAGATAATCTTCTTCAAACCATACACCCTTGACATTGCTACGCTCTGCTTTCTGTGCATCTGAGAGCTCACTGTCCTCTTCCGGTGTCTGATAATCTTCAAACGCTTTCTTTTCATCCATGGAAATCTGTTTTTTGATGATCTGGTACTGGCTGTTTTTTGTATCTTCCGCAGAAAGCTTCGAACGAATATCTTTTTCATCCAGTCCGAGAACATCCACCAGCGCCCTCACGGTAGGCTCTGCATAATCCTCATCGGAATTGACAGTTTTGCAGTCAAGAATCACATTATAGACCTTCTGGCTCGTTGCGAGAATATTGCCGTTCCGGTCGTAGATATCACCACGTTTTGCCGGAAGCACATTGCTCTCGTATTTCTGCTGCGCCTGTGTAAGCACCTGTTTCTTGTATTTTTGTCCGCTTATGGCATTGATGTATGTGATCCGCCCCAGCAAACAAACTAAAGCTAGTAACACTACCGCGAATAGTCCTACTAGCTTTCCTCTCATTAAGTGATTAATTTTTCTCTGAGGTTTCCTGTGATTTCTCTGTCTGGTATTACTCAAATTCTCACCTCTTGCTTAATTCACATCCTGATACTGTCTTACATAACTGTTACTCGGCATGCTGTATGTCTTTTTCTGGTCATCTGTCGGATAATTCATACCCAGCCGGCCGATTGCGAGTTTCTTGATGGTATTCAGGTCTACATCGGAAGTCACCTGACTTTCGTATGCATTGTTGTCTTCTTTTACCTGAGATAATTCGGTTTCCAGAGCTGCGACGGTCTTCATTTTGCCTGTAAGGTCTGATTTGAGCTGCAGATAATTCACACAGCAAAAAAGCACCGCTACACTGACAACTGCAAGGAACAGGACAAAACCACGTCCCATACTCTGTGCTTTCTCTCTGTTTCTCTGCGCCTCCCGGCTAAGCTGACGGGATTTCTCTGCCGCGCGTTCCTCGCGGACACGTTTGGCTGTCTGTACTCCTGCTGTCTGATATTTTCTTGCAGGTACTTCCTGAAGTCTCCGTGCGGCATTTCCGTCCACGTACATTCCGCGGACATTTCCCGCGTTTGTTCTGTTTTTTCTGGATGTGACCGCTCTGTTTGTCCTCTCCATCTCTGACTCACAACTTTCTATCTAAATTACTTCTTACTTCTATTTCTTATATCTTCGCTCAAAAATTCTCAGCTTTGCACTTTTTGATCGTGGATTTTCTTCCATCTCGACCTTACTTGGCAGGATTGGTTTTCTTGTAATGACTTTTCCTTTGGATTCCTTACCGCATACACATACCGGGAAATCCGGCGGGCATGTACACGGGTTCTCATTTTTGCGGAAAATCGTCTTTACGATTCTGTCCTCCAGTGAATGGAAAGTGATAATGCAGATTCTTCCACCATCATCAAGCAGATCGATCATACCGTCCAGTGATTCTCTAAGGACATCCAGTTCACGGTTCAGTTCGATCCGGATTGCCTGAAAAGTTCTTTTTGCAGGATGTCCTCCGGTCGCCTGAATCTTCATCGGAATGGACTGACGAATAATCTCTGTCAGTTCTCCGGTTGTCTGAATCGGTGCCTTTGCTCTCGCAGCCACAATATGCTTCGCAATATTTTTTGCAAATTTATCTTCTCCGTAATCACGAATGATCCGGTAAAGTTCTTTTTCGTCGTAGCCGTTGACAATATCAGCAGCCGTACGACTCTGTCTCTGATCCATTCTCATGTCAAGCGGTGCATCTACCCTGTAGGTAAAGCCACGTTCTTCGTTATCCAGCTGATAAGATGAAACTCCCAGATCAAGAACGATTCCGTTGACTTTCTGAATCCCCAGATTCTTAAGTTCATTTACCATGTAACAATAATTGCTGCGAATGATCGTCACCCTGTCCTCATAGGCAGCCAGTCTTTCATTCGCAGCAATTATCGCATCTTGGTCCTGATCTATGCCAATAAATCTCCCCTTGGCAGAAAGTCTCTGACACACTTCACTTGCGTGTCCCGCTCCTCCCAGAGTTCCATCCACGTAGATGCCATCCGGTCTGATACTCAGCCCCTCAATGGTTTCATCCAGTAATACAGATTTGTGTTTGAATTCCATATCCGTCTCCTGTGGGATTTCTTTCCGGCGTAATGCTCAGATGATGATACCCATATCCTGCATGCCTTCTGCGATGCTGTCCATATCATCATAATCGCAGTTCTCGCTCCACTTTTCTTTGCTCCAAACTTCAATACGGTTCAAATTTCCAGTAAGCACAACGTCTTTTTCCAGACCGGCAAATTCCCGTAACGTCTGTGGTACAAGGATTCTCCCCTGCTTGTCCAGTTCACAGTTCGTCGCACCTGCTACAAAGAAACGTGTGAAGGTTCTGGCGTTTTTATTTGTAAGTGGTAAGGCTCTGAGTTTTTCTTCAAAGGCTTTCCATTCGTCCATCGGATAAATAGAAAGACAACCATCAAGTCCCTTGGTCAGTACGAACTCTTCTCCCAGGAGTTCCCTGAACTTGGAAGGGATGATCAGACGCCCCTTCGCGTCGATTGTATGATTGTATTCGCCCATGAACATTTTACTCACCTACTCTCTCAGATACGATTCTCCCCTTCGTATCCTCGGATGGAAACGGTGGAATCTGCCACATTCCCTCCATCTGCCACCACTATTCACCACTTTCTACCACTTATATTGCCATTCTACCCTATTTACCCCTAAATTACAAGTGGGAATCGTAGATTTTTTCCAAACAATTCAGTACTTTGAAAGTATTATTTTAGTTCTGTTACAAAAAAAGCTCCCCACGTCATGAACATGGAGAACCTTTTGCTCATTTATTCAGTTTGATCATAATCCGGTCCAGTTTCCGGCTGAGCGGAAGCTGCTTCTGAAGATCCTTCCTGCTTTTGATCTTCCTGTTCAATCTGCTCTGAAGGTGCCGAAGTCTCCGGCCTGTCCAGAATTTCTTTAAATTCATCCTGAACATTTTCAAAGTTCTGAACATCCGTAAGTCTGCTTCCATCCGTGTTTTCGTCTGGCACATATGCCTCCTCTCTCCTGCGGCTGCGAAGTGCATTTCGTTTTCTGGAGAGGATATGACGTACCGAAGCCGTCACTCCGCAGACCAGAAAGAGCACCGCAGATACAAGAAGGGAAACGGATATTTTAGTTCCCGGAATATACAGGCTGTCCGTGCGGAGCCACTCGATTCCACATTTACCCAGTCCGTATCCGGCAAGATAACGAAGAAAAATTTCTCCCTGAAAACTTTTTCTTCTGCCGAGGATCAAAAGAACGATCAGCAGAAGAAGGCACCAGATACTCTCATAGAGAAACAGCGGGTGTACCTGTATAAAAGGTTCATCAAGTACCATCACCAGATTGTCCCGCATCTGTTTGGTCACTGCGCTGCTGTGAACTGATTCCAGTGGAATCTGCATTGCAAAAAGACTGTCTGTATACTCGCCAAAGGCCTCTCTGTTAAATGCATTTCCCCATACACCTATTATCTGCCCTGTCAGCAGTCCTATACTGACAGTATCTGCCATTTGCCCAAAAGAAACTTTACGTATCTTACAGTAAATAAATCCAGCCAGTGCACCACCAAAGATCCCACCATATATTGCAAGTCCGCCCCCACGGATATTAATGAGCTCCGTCCATGGCTTTCCGCTGAAAGACTCCCACGAAAATGCAAGATAATACAATCTCGCACCAATCAGTCCACCAATCAGTGAGACAAGTACCGTTCCCAGATAGAGATTCGGATTTTCTTTATGCTTTCTGACCTGAAGCATGATAACCGCAAGCCCGAGAAGCATTCCAACCGCAACCAGTATCCCATATACTGTGATCTCAAATCCGAAAACCGTAAACGACTTATTCATCCCCTCAAAGTAAGCGCTGATATTAGGAAATCGAATTGAAAGATTCATAAAACACCTTCCCTTATTCCGGATCTTAAACAAGATCCTTTATCTGTGATCCATTATACGTTGAATCTGAAGAGTATTACATCGCCATCCTGAACGATATATTCTTTACCTTCCATACGTACAAGACCTTTTTCTCTTGCACCTGCATAGGAACCACAATCAAGAAGATCCTGATAATTGACAACTTCTGCCTTAATAAATCCTCTTTCAAAGTCTGTGTGGATCTTACCTGCTGCCTGAGGTGCTTTCGTTCCGGTTTTGATCGTCCACGCACGTGTCTCATCTTCTCCGGATGTCAAAAAGCTCATCAGTCCCAGAAGGCTGTAACTTGCTTTTACCAGTTTCTCAAGACCGGATTCTTTCAGTCCAAGGTCTTCGAGGAACATTTTCTTTTCGTCATCATCCAACTCAGAAATCTCTTCTTCGATTTCTGCACAGATTACGAATACTTCGCTCTTCTGCTCTGCTGCATATTTTCTTACTGCCTGTACATGAGCGTTGGATTCACCGTCATCTGCCAGATCATCTTCACTTACATTTGCGGCATATATCACCGGTTTCCATGTAAGAAGATTGTATGTTCCCATCCATCCTTCTTCATCCTCACTCTCAAGTTCCATAGTGATCGCCATGTTACCGTCTTCGAGATGTTTCTTAACTTTCTGAAGGAAATCAAGCTCTTTGGCAGCTTCCTTATCCATACGTGCAGTCTTGGTTACTTTTGCAATTCTTCTTTCAAGAATTTCGATATCAGAGAAAATCAGCTCAAGATTGATCGTTTCGATATCTCGAAGCGGATCAATGCTTCCGTCTACATGGATGACATTCGGATCTTCGAAGCAGCGTACTACATGTACGATTGCATCTACTTCACGGATATTTGCAAGGAACTGGTTGCCGAGGCCTTCCCCCTTGGATGCACCCTTTACCAGACCTGCGATATCAACAAATTCGATAACAGCCGGTGTCACCTTCTTAGAGTGGTAAAAATCCCCGAGCAGTTTCAGTCTTTCATCCGGAACAGTAACCACGCCGACGTTCGGGTCGATGGTACAGAACGGATAGTTTGCGGATTCTGCGCCTGCTTTTGTCAGTGAATTGAACAGTGTACTTTTGCCTACGTTTGGCAGTCCTACGATACCTAGTTTCATTTTCTATATTTCTCCATTTCGTATTTTATTATTTGAAATTTATACTCACACAATTTTATCACACACCGGAAGAAAAGTCCATATCTCCCTCCTGTCCGGCTTTCAGTCTTCTTTTAGAATAAACTTACGTATGATCTCTGCCACACCGTCATGATTGTTATCATGTTCGGTAACATAATTTCCATATTCCTCAATGCCCGGATATGCATTACACATAACTGCACCAATATGAGCAGCCTTCAGCATTTCAATGTCGTTCTGCGCATCCCCGGCTGCAACGGAATTTTCAATCGGTACCCCAACATAATCACAGAACCATCTGACCGCAAAGCCTTTTGAAATACCTTCCGGTACGATTTCCTGATAACGGTCATTCGAAAAGAAGCTCTGTACTTTTCCGGCCAGCGGTGCAATGATCTCTCTCTGGAATTTCAGATTTTTCTCTCTTTCTTCGCTGGTAGTAAGTGCAATAAGTTTATAGGGATCTTTCGGCACTACTTCCTCTGCGCTTGCCACGATCTTATACGGAAGCCGGTTCGCCGCAGCATACTGCTTTAATTCTTCCGTTTCTCTGACACAGAGGATTTTCGTATCATTGTATCCCTGAATATGCAGGTCGCGTTTCAATGCTTCATTTATAATCTCAACCGCAATTTCTCTCGGAAACGTTTTGCCATAAACTGTTTTTTCATGATATGGATCATAAATCTGTGCGCCATTAAAACAGATCATATAACAGCCTTCTTTGTCAAGTCCCGCCTTTGCAGCACAGGCACGGGCACTTGCAAGCGGTCTTCCCGTGCAGACCACGATCTTGTGTCCTTTTGCGAGGGCCTCATCAATAGCCGCCTGATTTCCCGGGGTAACTTCTTTTGCATCGTTTAATAATGTTCCATCCAGATCTGTAAATAAAACTCTTACACTCATTTTTTCAAATATCCTCGTATCTTTTCTTCATTCATCTGTTCGCCTATGACAATCAGTACATCCTGTCCCGCTTCCAGCGGATGCATCGTCAGCCCATGGACTGTTGCATTCAGCTCCTGCCATACATTTCCGTCTTTCAAAAATCCCTTGATACGGAAGACTTGTCCGCATTCCGGGTCTCCAAAAATCTCCCTTACCGCCTCTTTGGCTTTCATTGGAGAAATTCCTTCGTCCATCAAAAACAGTGACTGGAAGATCTCGTCCTGCTCTATATACATTTTTTCATAATCTTCGACCTGATAACCGGATTCCAAAATTTTTTTGTAATCTTTTTCGGAAAAAGCTTCCCAGTCTCCACAGACCACTTCATCTTTCAAAGCTCTTTTGCAGTGAATTTTCTCCAAAGCGCGGTTTATATGCGCAACCGTTGCCTTTATCTGTCCCTCTGATGCCTGCTGCGTACGGCTCAGCAAAATGCAGCCCGCATTTGCCGCTTCCGATGCCAGAATATAGTCCGCACCTTCTGAAAGATTTTCTTCCAGACACGCATCCACCACGGTAATGACATTTCCGATCTGATACCATTTATCAAGGGGTTCCTCGTTCAGTGCATCAAAAAAATCATCAACATCAAAAATCCCTGACGGTTCGATCAGCACACGGTCATATCCACACATTCCCATTGCGATAAGTTTTGTGCGAAAACGTCTCCGATAACAGTCTTTATCACAACCGCCCGCAACCATTTCCAGTTCGCAGTTCTCGCCTTCCAGTTCCCGGAGGAGCATCATATCTACATTGATCGCCCCGAAATCATTTTCCAGTATCCCGATATTCTGTCCCTGTTCCATCAGATAGCGCGCATATTTTTTTATAAATGTAGTCTTTCCCGATCCGAGAAATCCTGTGATCAGATCTACCTTTACCATACTGCTCCTCTTTCTCTGCTTTTCATTTTATATCTTTATCTCCTCGCGGATTTTTTCGGCAAACATCCGGTGTCCTTCCTCCGTAAAATGCACTCCATCATAAATGGTCGGAATTTCCCACCCACTTGCATCTGTAAAAGCAACACCTACCCGGCGCGCGATCCTCTGATATTCTTTTCCGAGATTCCGGGATTCCGTAAGAAGTTCCGGCCGGTCCACCCACGCTCCTTCCTGCATCGCAGGAGGCGCAATCAGCCGAAGTTTCATTTTACGGCTTGCAAGCCCCGCTTCTTCCATAAGCCTTTTCAGAAAGCGTTCCATACGTTTTGCCACATCTGCCGCTGTAAAATCCGGATTCTCAAGAAGATCATTTGTCCCGAGCATTACCCAGAGCCACACCGAATTCGGACGTCTGTGCCAGTCCCTTACCTGATCACAGGCAAACTTCACAGTGCTTACAGTATGTGGAATACTTCTTCCATTCACTCCGTGATTCTCAATCTTCCATGCTGTCTCCGTCTCAAGGATCCCTGTCCAGCGGACATCCTTCGGATAGCGTCCTTCCATCTGATCATGCGGATCATAACCATACGTATTTGAATCTCCATAGCAGATAATTGTTCCCGGCATATTCTCCCTCTTTTCCTAATGGGTCATCCCAGTTGTCTTCCCAGTATTTTTAATTTTTCCCGCCGATTGCAGTAATCCGGCAGTTCCCTCTCGACTATTGCCCAGAAACGCGGCGAGTGATTCATCTCTTTGCGGTGCGCAAGTTCATGAACAACTACATAATCCAAAAGTTCCGGCGGCATCAGAACCAGTTTCCAGTTAAAATTCAGGTTTCCGGCCGAACTGCAGCTTCCCCACCTGGTCTTCTGCTCCCGGATTGTAATGCGGTTATACGTAACTCCCATACGCTTTGCAAAATATGCTGTACGCTCCGGAAAAATTTTTCTTGCCCGTAGTATACCATCCCGCCGTTCTTCTTCTGTAATGACATGCACCTGTTCCCTGTATTTTTCAACTTTTTTCTGCTGTGTCCTGATCCAGTCTTCATGCTCCGTCACAAATCTTTCGATTCTGTACTTTGCCAGACGAAGCGGTGCACGAACGACCACGCTGCCATCCGTTTTCACCTGAATCGTGAGTGATTTTCTTCCGGAACGTATCAACTCGTATTCTGTCAAATCTTTCTCCACTCCGTTCTGTCATCAGTCTCTTGTCATCAACATCAGAAGATATTTCCCGTCAAAAGACACAACTGCTTCTTCCGCTTCGATTTCATTGCTGACAGTAAGCCCACTGTCCGAAACTCTGAGATGATAGTGGTCTAACGGATACTTAAATCCCACAAGTGTCAGTCCCGGCATATCACCCTCAAGAGAAAAGAATGACACATATTTGCCAAACTGTTCCTTTTTCTTAAGTACTGTACCGCTCTCAACCAGTTTCATGTAATTCCACTGATCGATCAGCGTGATATCTGCGTCCCGCTCTCTGCCGAGCACCAGCAGTCCAAAATTTGCAAGCAGATGGTCGATTCGATTGCCGGTCGCTCCAAAAATCGTGATATTTTTCGCCCCTCTGTCAATCGCAAAATTTACTGCAGACTGCGTATCAGAATCATCCTTTTCCGGTTTCAGACGTACGATCTCCGTCTCTTTCAAACTATCCAGATACTTCTCTCCTGCAGCAGAAAGACTGTCAAAATCTCCGACCGCTACATCCGGCACCCAATCTGTTTTGATAAAAAACTCCACACCTTTATCTGCTGCGATCAGGCATACATTTTCTTTTTTATTTTTCTGTAAAAAATCGAGGGCAAAATCTCTCTGGATATTGCCCCCGCTTACGATGATCACATCTTTCATATTGTTCCTCAATCGATCTTTTCGCTAATCTCTTGCATTCTTTTCTGAATCTTATGCACATTGGACTCCAGATCACCGTTGAATACATAAGAACCTGCAACAAGAACATTTGCCCCTGCTTTCATAGCGGTTTCAATCGTTTCATCATTGATTCCGCCATCTACCTCTATGTCCACATTCAGCTCTTCTCTGTCAATAATTTCTTTCAGTTCTTCAATCTTTTCTGTACACTCTGTCAGATATTTCTGTCCACCGAATCCCGGCTGTACTGTCATAATCAGTACCATATCAACATCTTCCAGAAGGTGACTGATGTCATTAACCGGTGTAGCAGGCTTTATGGATACTCCGACTTTTACACCGGCATCCTTGATCAGTTCAATTGCCCTTTCAAGATCTTCACAGGCCTCTGCATGTACTGTGATAGAATCCGCTCCACATTCTACGAAATCCTGAATGTAGCGCTCCGGTGCAGAAACCATCAGATGTACATCAAAAAACATTCTGGATTCTTTGCGGATTGATTTGATCACCGGCATTCCGAATGAAATACTTGGTACAAAATCTCCATCCATTACATCAATGTGAAGCCATTTGACTCCGGCCCTTTCAAGAGTCTGAATCTGTTCTCCCAGACGATTAAAGTCTGCGGATAAAATTGAGGGGCACAATCGATACTCCATTTAATATCTCCTTTTCTCTTTTAATTCTTCATATAAACTAAGATAATCTTCATATCGGATGCTGCTGATCTTTCCGTCCTCGAATGCTTCTTTTACTCTGCATCCCGGTTCATGAATATGTCTGCATCCCTGAAATCTGCATTCTTTATCATATTTTCGAAACTCCGGAAAATAATCTTTCAGATCCTGCTCTTCCATATCTGTCAGATACAGGGAAGAAAATCCCGGTGTATCCATAAGAAACGTATCTTCTCCGACAGGAATAACCTGCGAGTGGCGTGTCGTATGACGTCCTCTTTTCAGTTTCTTACTAATCTCACCCGTCTCCATCTGCACCTCTCCCTGTAAAAGATTGGTCAGTGATGATTTTCCGACTCCGGACGGCCCGGCAACTACAGTTGTCTTTCCTTTCAGAATCTCATGGATTTCCTCCAGTCCCTCCTTTTCGAGGGCACTGGACAGAATCACATGATAACCGCAGTTTTTGTAAGTTTCATAAAGCTCTGTCACTTCCTGCTCCGATGCAAGATCTTTTTTATTAAAACAAATCACTGCCGGAACATCTGACTGTTCCATCATGATCAGAAAACGGTCCAGAAGCATAAAATTCGGTTTTGGATTTTCCATTGCAAAGATCACAAATGCCTGATCCACATTTGCCACAGCCGGACGAATCAGCGAATTCTTACGTGGAAGAATCCTGATCAGATTTCCGGTGTGTTCCTGTTCATCAAGAACTGTAATCTCCACATTATCGCCTACCAGCGGTTTCTGGTTATCTTTACGGAAGATTCCTTTTGCCTTACATTCATAAAGCATCTCATCCTCTCCGTATACATAATAGAAGCCGGCAATTCCTTTTATGATTTTTCCCTGCATGGATTACTCGGCTTTCTGGAAAGTGATCGGATACTGTCCAAGCTGCTGGTAGGTACCATTTATCTGTTCAGATACATACAATGTACCAGCACCGACTCCCGGTGCACCGGTGATATCCAGTGTATATGGGAAAGTAAGTTTTTCTCCGTCCACAACCTGTGTAGATGTCATCTCTCCATTTACTTCCTGAATCAGTTCCAGACGAATTGCTCCGCCCTGATAACCGGTTGGTGTATTTAAAGTCTGTGTACATTTCCATACTTCGCCATTTGCCACAGCAGCACTCTGCTGTGCGCTTGTATCAGCTGTGGACTGTGCAGATGCTGTATCTGTTGTCTGTGTATCTGTCGTTGCGGTGGAAGCTGTGTTATCTTTCTGTGCACCCGGTGCTTCATTGCCGCTGCTGACTACGATCGTAATCGGCTGATCCGGATCAGCTGTCGTATCTGCTTCCGGACTCTGAGAAATAACTTCTCCTGCTGCCACATCTGTGCTCTGCTGCTCTGTCACCTGAACATCGATCCATTTGCCAAGTGTGGTGATCGCGTCATTTTCTGTCATACCGACTACACTAGGCACTGATACACTGTTGCCATAATCAAGGCCACGGCTGACAACCAGAGTTACTTCATCACCCGCACTTACACTGCTTCCTGCTTCCGGTGTATAAGAATCTACATATCCCGGATTTACCAGCGGATAACCGCTTCCGTCATCTTCACTGTATGCTTTCTGAACATTCACTGTAAGTCCAAGATCTTCCAGTGTCTGCTGCGCATCCACTCCGGTCTCTCCGGAGAGATCAGGCATCGTAACAGCCTGCTGTCCCTTACTGATGTAATATTTCAGAGTTGTATACTGTTCAACTTTTGTTCCTGCTGCAATATTCTGAGAAGAAATGCGTCCTTTTTCCTGTGTGGAACTTTCTTCTCCCATCATCTGTTTGCCGAGTTTTTCTTCTTCAAGAAGTGCAGTTGCTTCTTCTTCCGTCTTTCCTACCAGATCCGGAACAATCACCATTCCATCCTCATCTGTCGAGGCATCTGTATTCTGATCGGTCTGTGAAGTATCTGTACTGCTGTCACCGCCTATGATGCCGGCTGCTTTTCCGATAAAGAAGATTGCTGCAACCAAAATAGCCGCACCTGCAAGAAGTGCAAGAATCGTAAGGCCCCTATTCGGTGCTTTATGTTTCTTCTTGGATTTTTTATTAGAGGAACGTTTACGGCGATGATCATCTTCATAATCATCTTCACCATCATCATAATCCGTATCGTATTCCTCATCTTCAAGCTGCGCAATGTCTGATGTACGTTTCTTCGGACTGTGTTTGATCTCTCCGAGTTCTTCATCAGAAATCACAACGGTCTTTGCATCATTATCTACAGAAGATAATTTAACGAAATCTCCCTGCGGTTCGATCAGAGAATGCTTCAGGTCTGCAATCACATCTTCCATCTTGTCGTAACGGCGATTTACACTCTTCTGCGTACATTTCAGGATGATCTGCTCAAGGCTGTATGGCAAATCTTCCGCATAAACACTCGGCGGAACCATTTCTTCCTGAAGATGTTTGATAGCGATTGCCACAGTCGTATCTCCGTCAAATGGAACACGTCCGGTAACCATCTCATATAAAGTAATACCAAGTGAATAAATATCACTCTTTTCGTCGCTGTATCCTCCACGTACCTGCTCCGGTGAGCTGTAATGTACAGATCCCATAACATTAGAACTGATGGTATTGGAAGATGCTGCTCTTGCGATTCCGAAATCAGTAACCTTAACCTTACCGTCTGTTGAAATAATGATATTCTGCGGTTTTACATCGCGGTGTACGATTCCGTGATTATGTGCAGCTTCCAGCCCCATTGATACCTGAATGGCAATGCTGGTCGCCTCTTTAATAGAAAGTTTGCCTTTCTTTGCAATGTATTCTTTCAGCGTGATGCCTTCGATCAGTTCCATTACAATGTAATAGACACCTTCGTCATCCCCTACATCAAATACATTGACAATATTCGGATGTGTCAGTCCCGCAGCTGCCTGTGCCTCGCTGCGGAATTTACGGATAAATGTAGTATCCTCCCGAAATTCCGGTTTTAACACCTTGACCGCTACGAAACGGTTCAGCTTATGATCTTTTGCCTTATATACATCGGCCATTCCACCAGTGCCGATCTTCCCTAAGATTTCATAGCGCTCTGCTATGATCATTCCTGTTTTTAACATTTTTCCACCTCATTCGTGAATGGTTCTACCAGTATGACTGCTATGTTATCCTTACCACCGTTCCGGTTGGCTTCTCTCAGAAGTCTTTCACCCTTCTGCGGCAGTTCTTCTGTCTGGTTCAGTATGATTTTTTCGATTTCACTGTCTTCTACCATATTGCTCAGACCATCGGAACACATAAGGATCGTACTGTCCGGTTCCAGTTTCAGGTCAAAAAAGTCAATATCTACGGTGCGCTCTGCACCAAGTGCTCTCGTAATAATGTTTTTATCCGGATGGTTTCTGGCTTCCTCTGGTTTGATCTCACCCATACGGACCATTTCCTGTACAAGGGAGTGATCTTTGGTTACCTGATGAATCTCACCCTGTACCACATACAGACGGCTGTCTCCGACATTGGCCACATAAGCATAATGTCCCACGATCGTGCAGACTACCATAGTCGTACCCATTCCCCGCAGATTTTCATCACTTCGGGAACGATCCAGAATCTCCGTATTTGCAGTCTCAATGGCATGACGAATCACTTTGATTGGGTTGAAATCCGCGTCTCTTCGAATCTCGTCCACTAAAGTCTGAACTGCATGTGAGGATGCATAATCCCCTGCATTATGTCCGCCCATTCCATCAGCGACGACAAACAGATTCGGAAGATTTCCAACCGGGTTTTCGGAAACGAACACATAGTCCTGGTTCATTTTCCTTCTCTGGCCTACATCCGTAGCTGAATATACCCTCATGTCACTTCTCACTTTCTGTTTTTTCCATGTATCTTTTTCTTAGCTGCCCACAGGCACCGTCAATATCGCTGCCCATTTCCCTTCTAATAGTACCATTAATTCCGCATTTTTCAAGATTTATTTTGAAATTCTCCACAGCCTGACGGGTGGAACGCACGAAAGAACGCTCTCTCACCGGATTAACCGGAATCAGGTTTACATGGCAGTTCAGACCTTTCAGACGGCCCGCCAGTTCCTGTGCATTTTCTTTGCTGTCATTTACCCCTGCGACCAGACTGTACTCAAAAGTGATCCTCCGTCCTGTCTTGGCAAAATAATATCGGCAGGCCTCCAGAAGTTCATCTACAGAATATTTGTTGGCAATCGGCATCAGTTCCCGTCTTTTTTCATCGTTCGGTGCATGAAGCGATACTGCAAGTGTCATCTGAAGCTTTTCATCTGCCAGTTCATAAATTCTCGGAACCAACCCACATGTAGATACCGTAAGATTTCGCTGACTGATATGGATTCCTCCATCTTCGGTCAGAATATGAATAAATCTGAGAAGATTATCATAATTATCAAGCGGCTCACCGGTTCCCATCACCACCACATTGGAGATACGCTCTCCGATAGAAGTCTGTATCCGGTAAATCTGATCCAGCATCTCCGACGGAAGAAGATTTCTCGTCAGCCCACCGATCGTAGATGCACAGAAGCGGCAGCCCATACGGCAGCCTGCCTGAGAAGAAATACAGACGGAATTTCCGTATTTATATCGCATCAGGACACTCTCGATCATATTTCCATCAGAAAGGCGGAACAGATACTTTCTGGTTCCATCTACTTTGGAAGTCTGAACATCCAGTTCTTCCAGAACTGTGATGGGATATTCTTTCAGTTTTTCTTTCAGGCTCTTCGGAATATTTGCCATTTCATCATAGGAGGTAACAAGATGCTCATGCAGCCAGCCATAGATCTGCTTTGCGCGGAAAGGCTTTTCACCGATCTGCACCATAAGCTCTTTCAGCTCCTCCATATTCATTGATTTGATATCTGTCATAATTATTTCCTTCTGAATTTTGCAATGAAGAAGCCATCAGTTCCATGTACACCCGGAAGCAGCTGCAGATAGCCCAGTGCAGTCGTCTCAGAATGAAGTTCTTCCGGAATACAGTCATCTATGCTTTCAAGTTTAAATGGATGGTTATTCATAAACCACATCATATTTTCTTCATTTTCTTCTTTTGCAATCGTACAGGTACTGAAAATCAGCACTCCGCGCGGTTTCACATACTCTGCTGCCTTATCAAGGATCGTTCTCTGGAGAATGACCAGTTCATCTTCTTTCTGGGCTGTAGAGCGGTATTTGATCTCCGGTTTCTTGCCTATCACACCGTAACCGGAACACGGTACATCTGCAAGAACAATATCTGCCTTGCATTCGGATTCTACATCAAACAACGTAGCATCCTGTACTTTTGCCTGCACATTGATCGAACCTGTTCGCTGAATATTTTCTTCGATCAGATTTACCTTGTACTGGCTGATATCGCGTGCGTCTACCGTACCAAATCCTTCCATCTTATCACCCATATGAAGGCTCTTGCCACCCGGTGCAGCACACATGTCAATGACATAATCTCCTCTGGACGGATTTGCAATCTCCGCCACAAGCATGGAACTTACATCCTGTACAAGGATTTTTCCCTGAATAAATGCATCCAGCGCCAGAATATGGTTATATCCGGAAATACGCTTTGCATAAGGAAGATATGGAGCCGGTTCGACGGTAACACCCTGACTTTTCAAGCTGTCACAAATTTTATCAACAGAATTCAGATATGTACGGCAGCGAATCGTTACCGGTTTTTCCCTGAGGAAATCTGCAAGCATTTTTTCGGTAATTTCCTCGCCGTAATCTTCCAGCCAGCGATTTACAAGCTCCTCCGGCATGGAATAACGAACGGACAGATAACGGACAAGATTCTCTTCTCTTGAAGGATATTCCAGTTCGTTCATCTGTCTCGCCGCAGTCCGAAGAACTCCGTTTACAAAAGGTTTCAGATTATAAAAGCCTTTTTTCTGTGCAAGTTTTACTGCCTCATTACAGACAGCACTGTCCGGCACACGATCCATGAATTTCATCTGATAAATGGCACTTCGTAAGATTTCACGGATCGGTGCTTTCATTTTATCAACAGGAATTTTCGAAAAGGAATTAATAATATAATCAATCAGTATTCTGTATTCCAGTGTTCCCTCACACACTCTCGTGATAAAAGCTCTTTCCTGTTTCGGAAGGAACTGATATTTGGAAAGTGCATTGCGGATTGCAATATGACTATGTTCGCCCTCCTCATTAATCTGAAGAAGAATCTCCAGTATCATCTCTCTTGTATTAATTCCGCTAGTCATCCCTTCTTCGTCCTCCTGCAAGTATCAAAAGTCTCAAAAGCTGTAATATGGAAGCTGCCAGCGCTGCCACATAAGTCATTGCAGCTGCGGTCAGTACCTTTCTTGCCCCGCGTGTCTCGTCTGTCCCGAGGATTCCGGTACTCTGCAGCATCTTTAATGCACGTGAGGATGCATTGATCTCAACAGGAAGTGTCACAAGCTGAAACAGTACTGCCAGTGAAAAAAGTACAATGCCTGCTGTCACCAGCGGACGGATTCCTGAAAAAAGCCCGATCAGAAAAAGCGGCCAGGAAAGTGTACTTCCAAAGTTTGCCACCGGAACGATCGCACTTCGAAATTCAAGCGGTGCATAACCAATCGCATGCTGAATGGCATGTCCGCATTCATGGGCAGCAACACCCACAGCCGCCAGTGAAGTCTGTCCGTAAATATCTTCCGAAAGGCTTACTGTTTTTGTTCGCGGATCATAGTGGTCCGTCAGACTTCCGGAAATTGCACGCACATGTACATCTGTGATACCGGCTGCCTGCAGAATTCTTTTTGCTGTTTCCGCACCGGTAAGTCCGGAAGCACTCCGTATTCTCCTATAATAAGAAAAAGTACTCTTCAGCCTTGCGGATGCAGCAAGTGACAGCAGCATTCCAATGATCAGCAGTATATAAGTCCAGTCGAATCCGTAATATCCATAACCATATCCGTACATCCGCATCACTCCTTATGATCTTTCAGCATAATACCTTCTGTTACCTGATAGCCGCGAAGAAAAGCATCTGTCTCCATACGCTTCTTGCCTTCCAACTGTACTTCTTCAAGAACCAGCTTGTCTGTTCCACAGGCTATATGAATTCCTTTTTTATCCACACCGGTGATGGTTCCCGGTGCCTCTTTTCCACAATTTCCACTTTCAACAGAGCATTTCCACACCTTTAGTGTCTTTCCGTTCAGGAAAGTATAGGCGCTCGGCCATGGATTCATTCCACGCACCAGCCGCTCCAGCTCTGTGGCACTCTTTGTAAAATCCATCAGTCCCATTTTTTTACTGATCATTGCCGCATACGGTGTCGGGCTTTCTTCCGGCTGCTTCGTATAGACCGCAGTTCCATCCACAATAGACGGAATTGTACGGATCAGAAGTTCAGCGCCTTCCTCTGCAAGTTTGTCAAACAGACTTCCGCCTGTTTCATCTTCTGCCAGCGGAACGACTGCCTGAGAAATCATATCTCCCGTATCCAGTCCGACTCCCATTTTCATTATCGTCACTCCGGATTCCTTTTCTCCATCGATCACAGCCTGCTGGATTGGTGCGGCTCCTCTGTATTTCGGAAGAAGGGACGCATGGATATTCAGGCATCCGTATTTCGGCATATCCAGGATCGCCTTCGGAATGATCTGACCAAATGCTGCAACTATGATCATGTCCGGAGCAAGTTCTTTTAATGTTTCTACAAATTCCGAATCACGTACCTTAAGTGGCTGATAGACCGGGATCTCATGTTTCATCGCTTCTTCCTTGACAGGAGTCGGCAGAAGTGTCTTTCCTCTTCCTTTTGGTTTGTCGGGCTGTGTTACCACAGCGGCTACCTCATATCCGTTTTTTACAAGTGCGGCAAGTGGCGGCACTGCAAAATCCGGTGTTCCCATATAAACAATCTTCATATAATAGTCTGCTCCTCTTTTCTCCCGTTATGCACGGGTCTGCCTGTAAATACCTTCTCATTCTTCCTCATCATAGCTGGTTCTGTGCAGTTCACCTTCGACCAGATCGGTATACATTTTTCCGTCGAGGTGATCGATTTCATGACAGAATGCACGTGCCAGAAGTTCGGTTCCTTCATAGATCACTTCATTCATGTCCTCATCCATGGCTTTTACTTTTACATAGTTTGGTCTTGTCACCTGACCGGCCATTCCCGGAACACTTAAGCATCCCTCATCACCTGTCTGCTCTCCGGAAGTTTCCAGAATCTCCGGATTGATCAATACGATCGGGCCTTCTCCGATATCAATTACAACGATACGTTTCAGGATTCCGACCTGCGGTGCCGCAAGACCAACCCCCATTGCCTCATACATTGTATCAAGCATGTCATCGATCAAAGTTACGATCTTCGGTGTTACTTCTTTTACCGGTCTGCTGATCTTACGCAGAACCGGATCTTCTTCTGTTCTGATTACTCTGATTGCCATTTTTATTTCTTCCTCTCTTTTTATCTTATGCAAATTGCTACTTTCTAACTCTAAGTGTAATCAAACTGTATATACAGTCTTCTAAATCCGGAATTTAATTTAATGTATTTTTCTGTTTTATCTTTGATATCCTGCAAAATGCGTTCATCCCGGTGCTTGAGATACAGAACCTTACGGTAAATATCATTTACTTTTCCAACCGCCGCATATGCAGGCCCGATCACAGGAATCCGATATCTGGAAGCAATCCGCTCCACAAACTTTGCAAGATAATCCATCCCCTGCTCCAGAAGTTCTTCGTTCTCACTCGATACCAGTACAGAAAGCATGTGCGCTGCCGGCGGATAATCCATCAGCATACGGTATGCCATCTCCTCCTGATAAAACGCCTCATAGTCCTGCGCCGCCGCGGCCTGAATGCTGTAATGATCCGGATGGTAGCTCTGAATGATTGCCTCACCCGGTTTCATTCCACGCCCCGATCTGCCGACTGCCTGTGTCAGAAGCTGAAACGTCCGCTCCGCACAGCGGTAATCTGCCACATTTAAGGAGAGATCCGCAGCAAGCGCTCCCACTAGTGTCACATCCGGAAAATCATGTCCTTTGACGATCATCTGTGTTCCGACAAGAATGTCAGCCTCATGCGCTGCAAACGAAGACAATATCTTTTCGTAGCTGCCTTTTGCCCTTGTCGTGTCATAGTCCATACGAAGGATACGCGCTTTTGGGAAATTCTTGTGCAGAACCTGCTCAATCTGCTGCGTTCCTGCCTTAAATCCTCCGATATAAGGCGAACCGCATACCGGACATTTTTCCACCCGTGGCTGTTCATATCCACAATAGTGACAGACCAGTCTGCCATTATTGTGTTCCGTCAAAGCCACATCGCAGTGCGGACATTTCAGAACTGCACCACAGGAACGGCAGGAAACAAACCCGGCATATCCTCTTCTGTTCAGGAAAAGAATTGCCTGCTCCCCACATTCCAGCCTGTTTTCGATGGCTTTTCTCAAACTGCGGCTCAGAACTGAACGGTTTCCCTCCCGTAATTCTTCTCTTAGATCTATAACACTCACTTTCGGAAGCGGTCGGTCTTCAAAACGCGCATCCAGCTTTACAAGCCGGAATTCACCGTCTTTAGCCTTCGTATAGGCTTCCAGCGACGGTGTCGCCGAACCCAGGACAAGACGTGCATTTTCCATCTGCGCGCGGTAAAGTGCAGTCTCTCTTGCATGGTATCTGGGGCTGTTTTCACTCTTATAAGACTGCTCATGCTCCTCATCTATAATGATAAGTCCCAGATTTGAAAACGGTGTGAACAAAGCCGAACGTGGTCCCACCATAATCTGTATCTCACCGCGTTTGGCTCTTTTGAACTGGTCGTAGCGTTCTCCCTGCGACAGGCGGGAATTGAGTACGGAAACTTTTTCTCCAAACCAGCCATAAAATCTCCGGACCGTCTGATAGGTCAGCGCAATCTCCGGAACAAGTACAATGACCTGTTTTCCCTCACCGATCACCTGACGGATCAATTTCATATAAACCTGTGTCTTGCCACTCCCGGTAACTCCATGGATCAGAACCGGCCGGGGCGAATCAGATTGCCATTCTTTCTGAATCTGATCAAAAGCCTCCTGCTGCGGTTTTGTGAGAACAGAAGGTTCCTCGTGTGGAATATTCGCTCCGTCCACGCTCATCCGATAAACTTCATCCTGAACAACCTGAACGATACCTTCATCCACAAGTGGACGCAAAACAGAAGCCGTTACGCCGAGTTCTTTGGATGCTTTTGTATAATCCAGCTTCTTTTCCTCAAGAAGCGCACGCACAAGCCTTGCTCTTGCCTTACATCGTCCACTCTCCAGCTTCCCTGCAGTTTTTTCTGCCTCTTCTTCGCTGACATTCAATATGATATATCGTTTTTCTTTGGCTTTGACCTTTTCTCTCACGGGGAGAACCGTTTTCAGTGCCTGAACCATAGTGGAGCCATACTGGTTTTTCATCCACGCGGCAAGCGCGATCAGCCTCTCCTCCGTAGTTTCCTCACTGCTGCAGATTCCCGTAAGTTCTTTCATACGTGATGTATCAAATGCCGGTGTATCTGAAAGACCGATCACATAGCCCTTTCGTTCGTGATTTCCGTTTCCAAAAGGAATCGTCACCACCATTCCCACCTGCAGTTTGTGTTGCAGTTCTTCGGGAACTTTGTACTGAAAACTGCGGTCAACTTTTTCGTGGGAAATGTCCACGATGATATCCGCATAAATCATTTATTTTTCTGCTCTTTCTTTATCCTCCTGAAGGATTTCTTCGATCAGTACCCTTTCATCCATCGGGTATTTCTTACCTTTGATCTCCTGATAATCCTCATGACCTTTTCCTGCGAGGACGATGATGTCACCCGGTTCTCCGTGGTGGATTGCATATGCGATTGCTTCCTTACGGTCACAGATCTCGACATATTTGCCGTCTGTCTTTGAAATACCAATCTTGATATCATTGATGATATCCTGCGGTTCCTCAAATCTCGGATTATCGGATGTGATGATCGTCAGATCTGCAAGTCTTCCGGAAACCTCTCCCATCTCATAGCGGCGGGATTTCGCACGGTTTCCTCCACATCCAAACATACATACAAGACGATGCGGATGATATTCACGAAGTGTCGTCAGAAGGCTCTCCAGTGCCATCGCATTGTGTGCATAATCGATCATCAATGTAAATTCATCAGATACTTTGATCATCTCGATACGACCTTTTACTTTTGCAACTTTCAGCGCCTTAATGATGTTTTCCTGTGAAACATTAAAATGACGACAGATTGCAATTGCTGTCAGAGAATTGTAAATGCTGAATTTACCCGGAATGTCGATCTCTACCGGAAACTCCATCAGACCTTTGAGCTGATAGGAAATTCCAAGATAGCCTCTGCCACCTACCATATGTGCATCCTCGGCCCGCAGATCTGCCTCCGGAGAAAATCCGTAAGTCTCAAGTGTGCATGTATGTCCCTCTATGATTCTTTCGAAATGTTCATCATCGCGATTGACTATTCCAACTTTGCACTGACGGAGCAGCATGGATTTACATCTTAAATAATCGTCAAAATCCTTATGCTCATTTGGTCCGATATGGTCCGGTTCAATGTTTGTAAAAATACCATAGTCAAAAACAAATCCCTGTGTACGGTGAAGCATCAGTCCCTGTGATGAAACCTCCATAACTACACAGTCACAGCCGGCATCTGCCATCTTGCGAAAATATTCCTGAACCAGATATGATTCCGGTGTCGTATTGTGTGCCGGAATATGCTTATCTCCGATGATTGCCTCGATTGTTCCAATCAGTCCGACTTTGTAACCGGCATTTTCCAGAATCGATTTTACCATGTAAGTTGTCGTTGTCTTTCCCTTTGTTCCGGTAATTCCAATAGTTTTGAGTTCTTTTGCCGGATGACCGAAATATGCCGCAGAAATAAATGCCATCGCATAACGGGTGTCCGCAACTTTGATCACTGTTACATCTGAAGGAGCCTCAACTTCTTCTTCAACGATCAGAGTTTTTGCACCTTTTTCGATGACATCCGGTACAAATTTGTGTCCGTCCACAACCGCACCACGGATGCAGATAAACAACGAATTTTCTTCTACTTTGCGGGAGTCATACACAACGGTAGTGACTTCCTGTTCTGTACTGCCCTGACAGCAGGTATATTCCAAACCTTCTAATAGTGTTGATACTTTCATATTTTCCTCCTCTGCCTCGGGATATATGTGATATTTGCTCCGTTTCTCCAAACGGATATATTCCATTACAGAATAGCACAAGTGCATTCTATTTTCAATGTAGCAGAATTTTTTCTTGCTATCTCCCACCTCCGGCTGTATAATAAACCCGTAAATACAAACGGGGGAGCTGGCCTTAAGCCGGCTGAGAGGAAACTTCTTGGTTTCGACCCTTAACCTGATTTGGATAATGCCAACGTAGGGATATACCGAATGCCCGGAAAGATTTTCCATTTGGATTTTCTTTTTGCTATCAGACAAGTTGAGAAGGTACCTGCGCGGTATCTTCTTTTTTGTTGCCATCTATCCTCAGGAAAACAGGAGGTAATCATGAACCAAAATGAAACAACATCAACCCAGAAACTTGCCATTGCCGGAGTTCTGACCGCAGCTGCCGTTGCCGGAAGTCTGATCAGCGTCCCGGTTGCCGGAAGCAAATGCGCTCCCGTCCAGCATATGGTCAATGTATTTTCCGCCGTCATCCTCGGTCCGTGGTGGGGTGTCGGAATCGCGTTCTGTGCAAGTCTGATCCGTAATCTGCTCGGCATCGGAAGTCTGCTTGCTTTCCCGGGAAGCATGGTGGGTGCCCTGTGCTGTGGACTGATCTTCCGCTTTACCGGTAAACTTGCTCCTACCTGTGCTGCTGAAGCACTCGGAACCGGCATTCTCGGCGGACTTGCCGCATACCCTGTCGCAAAACTGCTCATGGGACTCGCACCGGCAGGATTTACCGTGTACATGCTTCCGTTTTTTATCTCAACCTTCACAGGAAGTGTCCTTGCTTTTGTACTGCTTCGCGTTTTTGAAAAAAGCCAGATACTTCATACAGTCAGGAGATAATCTATGCCGTATGTCACTGATATAGAAATCATTTTTCAAAACATCCGTCGGAAAGCGCCAAAAATCCACTGCCTTACCAACCCGGTAACCATGCAGGATGTTGCTAATCTTCTTCTGGCAGCCGGTGGAAGTGCCGTTATGGGACAAAATGAAAAAGAGGTTGCAGAGATCACCGGCTTCTGTCAGGGAACCCTCTTAAACACCGGAGTTCCTGATGAAGCCAAAATCAATGCCTGCATCCTTGCCGGAAAAAAAGCCAATGAACTTAAGCATCCTGTTGTACTGGATCCGGTAGGTATCGGAGCCAGCACATTTCGCCAGAAAGCCATAAAAAACCTTCTTGCTCAGGTGCACCCGGATCTGATCCGCTGTAACCAGGAAGAGGCTGCAGTCCTCTGTTCTCTTTTTTCTGACAGTGTTACTCCCGGCTCCCATGGTGGAGTTGAAAGTGCCCTTCATCTTACCGAATCAGATGTCTGTTCTACTGCAAAGCAAACCGCAAATCTCTTTCAGACAACTGTTCTGATCACCGGAGCTATAGACGTTGTCTCTGATGGAGAAAACACGCAGCTTCTCACTGGCGGTGATTCCAGAATCTGCCGCATTACAGGCGGTGGATGCATGCTTTCCGCACTTTGCTCTTTATTCCTGTGCACCGCAGATTCACCGTTTGATGCCGCCTGTGCCGCCGGAACTCTCTGGAGAGAGGTCGCTTATTGTGCCGGACAGCGGACAGATGCCGTCCATGGTGGTATCGGAACTTTCCACACACAGCTTTTTGATGTACTGGAAGAAAAAATTTTTGACACGGAGACAAATCTATGAAAATCAATGCCAGACAATTAAATTTATATGCCGTCACTGACCGGAGCTGGCTGAAACCAGGTGAAACACTGGTCTCTGTCACAGAAGAGCTTCTGAAAGCAGGCGTTACCTGTGTACAGCTTCGTGAAAAGCATATGTCCGATGAAGAGATTCTGAAAGAAGCTTCCCTTCTGAAGGACCTATGTGACCGTTATCAGGTTCCTCTGATCATCAATGACCGTCCGGATCTTGCAAAGAAATCCGGTGCTTCCGGTGTTCACGTTGGTCTTTCCGATATGGGAATCCAGAAAGCCCGTAAGCTTCTGGGAGAGGATTTCATCATTGGTGGAAGTGCCCATAATGTTGAGGAAGCACTTGCTGCCGAAGCTGCCGGTGCTGATTATCTCGGATGCGGTGCCGTCTTCGGAAGTACGACCAAAACGAATGTAACACAGCTTCCTGTTGAAACTTTAAAAGCAATCTGTAAGGCTGTAAAGATTCCGGTCGTTGCGATCGGCGGTGTAAACAGCGACAATCTTCCGCTCCTTGCCGGAAGCGGAATTGCCGGAGCAGCTGTCGTCAGCGGACTTTTCAAACCGACAGACAAGGCTGCTGCTGTCAGACGTTTTCTGACGCAGCTAAAAGCGATATAGTGTTTAAACATATCCAAATATGATAAGGACAAAAATATTATGAAAACCGTATTAACAATTGCCGGCAGTGACTGCAGCGGTGGTGCAGGTATCCAGGCCGACATCAAAACAATGATCATGAACGGTGTTTACGCAATGAGTGCGATCACCGCCCTGACCGCGCAGAATACAACCGGGGTTTACGGCATTCAGGAAGCATCTCCTGAATTTCTCGATAATCAGCTCGATTGTATTTTTACTGATATTTTTCCGGATGCCGTCAAGATCGGAATGCTCTCTTCTTCTGAAATCATGCGACACGTAGCTTCCAAGCTGCGTCAGTATCAGGCCCGCCACATCGTTCTGGATCCCGTCATGGTATCTACCAGTGGTCATCGCCTGATGAACAAAGATGCGGAAGAAACGCTCCAGAAAGAACTTTTTCCACTTGCAGAGGTCATCACACCAAATGTTCCGGAAGCAGAAAATCTCACCGGAATACAGATCACTGATGCTGCATCTATGGAAAAAGCAGCGCATATGCTCTATGAAAAGTTTCATGTTTCCGTGCTTCTGAAAGGCGGACACTGCATCAATGATGCCAACGATCTTCTTTATACAGACGAACATGGTATCTGGATGCGTGGTGAACGCATTGATAATCCAAACACCCACGGCACCGGCTGTACGCTCTCAAGCGCAATTGCCTCAAATCTTGCCAGAGGTTTTTCACTCGAAGAAGCTGTGCGCCGTTCCAAACAGTATCTGACCGAAGCCCTGAGATCGCAGATGAATCTCGGTCATGGTTCCGGTCCGCTTGATCACACGCTCGGACGTATCAAATAACAATAATCCACTACAGGATTTAGCATCTCTCAATGCAAACACTTATCATTTACATAAAGGAGAAAATATTATATGACAACTTACACAACACAGATGGATGCAGCCCGCAAAGGGATCGTAACTCCGCAGATCAAAACCGTTGCAGAAAAAGAACATATGCCGGTTGAGAAATTGATGGAACTGGTCGCAGAAGGTAAAGTTGCGATCTGTGCCAACAAACACCACACCTGTCTGAATCCGGAAGGTGTCGGCAGCATGCTCCGCACAAAGATCAACGTAAACCTCGGTGTTTCCAGAGACTGCAAAGACTATGATATCGAAATGCAGAAGGTCATGAAAGCCGTTGACCTCGGTGCCGAAGCAATCATGGATCTTTCCAGCCATGGTAATACACAGCCGTTCCGCCAGAAACTTACTCACGAATGTCCTGCCATGATCGGAACCGTTCCGGTATACGACAGCGTCATCCACTACCAGCGCGATCTCTCGGAACTGACCGCTCATGATTTCATTGATGTCATCCGTCTCCATGCAGAAGACGGTGTAGATTTCGTCACACTTCACTGTGGAATTACCAGAAAAACCATCGAGCAGATCAAAAAACACAAACGTAAAATGAACATCGTAAGCCGTGGCGGAAGCCTTGTCTTTGCATGGATGAGCATGACCGGCGAAGAAAATCCGTTTTATGAATACTTCGATGAGATCCTTGATATCTGTGAAGAACACGATGTTACTATCTCACTCGGTGATGCCTGCCGTCCGGGATGTCTGGCTGATGCCACAGATGTCTGCCAGATCGAAGAGCTTGTCCGTCTGGGCGAACTCACCAAACGTGCATGGGCTCATAATGTTCAGGTTATGGTTGAAGGTCCGGGACACGTTCCGCTCGATCAGGTTGCTGCAAACATGAAAGTTCAGCAGACTATCTGCATGGGTGCTCCTTTCTATGTACTCGGACCTCTTGTTACCGATATCGCACCTGGTTATGACCACATCACAGCTGCCATCGGTGGTGCCGTTGCCGCAATGAATGGTGCAGCATTCCTCTGCTATGTCACACCTGCAGAACATCTCGCTCTTCCTAATGTAGAAGACGTAAAACAGGGCATTATTGCTTCAAAAATCGCTGCACACGCTGCCGATATCGCAAAAGGGATCCCACATGCCAGAGACATCGATGATAAGATGGCAGATGCACGCCGTGTCCTCGACTGGGATGCTCAGTTTGCATGTGCGCTCGATCCGGAAACCGCCAAAGCGATCCGTGATGACCGTCTGCCGGAAGATGATCACAGTGATACCTGCAGTATGTGTGGTAAATTCTGTGCAGTCCGCAGCATGAATAAGGCACTTGCCGGTGAGCACATCGACATCCTTTAATTTCTGCCGATAAACCAGATCAATCTAATAATTTCACATCCGACTGCGGAGCCATCCGACAGCCAGCATAGAACCGGGGAGCATAAAAAGCCACAGAAGAGGCTGATATGGATCTCCGGTTTTTGGATGTGTGGATGCCGGCATGCTTTCCGCCTGCTCACTTCCCGTTTCTCCATCAATATCGGAGGTTGCCTCCTCCTGTTTTTCTTCTTCCGATACCTTTACCTGTATTTCAGATTGTGCAATTTTTGTCTGCTCTCCTGTTTCCAGAGTCGTCACTGAAACTTCGTTGACCAGATTCTGGTCTTCCAGACCTTCCGGCAGTGTCACGACCGCTTCCAGACCGAAAGCTTCCCCGGGTGCGATCTGCTCAATCTTTGCCTTTGTTTTGGATTTATTCAGTCTGACACCATCTTTTTCCAGAAATTTCACCGGCACATTTCCGAGTTGAAAACGCTCTGTCGTAACAATTGAATGCAATGTGCGCTCTCCAGTATTTCTGATACAGATCAGAAAACGGATCTCATCCCCCGGAACTGCCATGGAACGGTCTGCAGTTTTGGTCACTTCAAATGCAGCCTGCAACGCCTGAATCTGCGTTACCAGCTCTGCATTTTTTACGATTTCTTCTGTTTCCTCAGTCCCATTTTCAGCAGATATTTTGCCGGCTGTTGCTGTCAGTTTTAATGAAACAGCTGTTATCCTGTCTTCCGGCAGATGCACCGTCAGATACAGAGTCTTTGTTGCACTCATCTCAAGTTTCTCTATATATGCAGTATTTCCCACCGCATCTTCTGCACCTTCCGACCACTCTCCGGCCAGACCATTCTCAGAAAAATTATAGCTGATTCTTATATCTTTAAGGTCACATTCTCCCGTGTTTTCTACAGTTATCGTATAGACCAGATCACTTCCTGCTTTTATTGTATCATCCTCAGCCTGAACTGACAGGATCAGATCTGCCTGTAAATTTGTATCTGTATCACCACTGCTATCAGAAAATAAATCCGCATTTTCAGAAGATAGATTGTCCGAAATTTTCTCTGAATCTTCGCTTCCAGTCCGCGGCAATGCATTATCCGGGAGTTCTGCTTCGTCCAGAAGTTCTGCCTCATTCGGAAGTTCAGTCTCATCCATAATGATATCCACATCCGAATTTTGTATTTCATCTGTAAGCACATCTATATCCTTAGATTCTACACCCACAGTCTCTGACGCGCCCACAATTCCCTCTATTACATTTTCCATTGCATTCATTCCGCTGGTTTCACTTGCGGTCTTCACAGATTTTCTCACAACAGCCTTTTCCGCCCCTGTGTTTTCCTCTATGCGTTCGCCTGCATCTATCTGATATCCGTCCTTCTGTCCTTCATCTGTTTCAAAGACCGCCTCCGCCGCATAAACCGGTGCCTCCTTCCACATATATCCACTTCCCGCCGACATCCCGACAAGGAAAACTGCCATACCTGCCGCCGCTATTTTTCTCATTATTCTGTTTTTCATAAAGAACTCCTTTTCACTTCAAAAACCTTCCGTCTAATAGTTTCAAATAATAAAACACCGGCATTGTTTCTCAACCCATAGGCATTTCCCCTTTCACTTTGCATTCTTCATGGGATTATTGTCGAAATGACGATTGAAAGTTATGAATTTCAAAGAACTGAAATTCAGATAAGCACACTTTAGCACGTTTCAGTCCGGACTACAAGAGCCTGTAAAAATTAAAGAGTTTCTTTAAGTTTTCTTTAGAAGTTTTATTTTTCTTTTAGATTTAGTACACAGTTTAAACATATTTCCTGCTTATAATAGGTATTGGATAGATGAATAACCACTCTCTATCTCCCCCCTCAAAAAGTTAAGGAAACAAGCCGTCTGCGTACAGGCGGCTTTTCCTTTGCTCTTTTGCTTCTTTTATTTCTCTATGGTAATACTCCATGTATTTCTGTATTCGCATCCACTTTCTAACCGAAGCAGATTCGGCTGTGTCTCCAGATCTTCTGTGATTCCCTTTCGGGACGGCAAAGAACTCCACGGTTCTATACAGACATAGTTTACTTTCATTTTCGGCCAGTGCCAGATTCCGAGATAATTCATATCCTCATAAACCACGCGAATCTTCCGACTGTCTCTTTTGCTCTCGATCACAAGACTTTTCGGCATCTTATTCAAAACGATTGCATCTCTGTCAAACAATCCATGCCGTAATGGCAGATAACGATCATCAACAAGCGGCACCGGCACCGTATTTTCCGTCACAAAACAGTCATCTGACAAAACCACCTGACTCAACTGTGCATTTTCTCCAAAATCAATGCAATATTCTTCAAATGCCAGTCCATCCGCAATCGGTACACAGAATCCCGGATGACCACCAATACCAAAATACATTGTCTTTGTGTCCTTATTTCTGACCTGATATGTAATCTGAAGCGTATCTTCTATCAGTTTCCAGCAAATATCCAGTTCAAACAAAAACGGATAACGCAGCTCCGTCTCCGGTGTATTCTTAAGTCTCAGAACCAGCTCATCTTCTTTTTTCTCCACCAGGGTCATCTCCATATATGGCAGAAATCCATGAATATCCATATGATACATTTTTCCCTGATAACGATACTGTCCGTCCGTCATCCGACCGATATACGGAAAAAGATTCGGTCCTCTGTCCGTCCATGAAGCCACATCTCCCTGCCACAGATATTCCTTTCCCTCTGCATCCTGTATAGAACGAAGTTCTCCTCCTTTTGAGGAAATTTCTACAGATAATTTTGAATTACTGATTTTATAATTCATGCTGCACCCCCTTATTTTCTCTCAGTATAGCACGTGCGCCACAAGGTTTCTAGTTACTGTTCACTCCGTTCACAGCAACTTGGGCGGAATACTACCTGTGAACAGTAACGATTCTATCTTTTTACCTTAATTCCATTGCAATTCCAGTCCCATTCTTTTATAATAGAAAATTATAGAAAACATCTTCATTTACATCAAAAATGAAAAGAAACGAGGAATCCATATGAGCGAAAAAACAGTTGTTGTTGCTCTTGGTCACAAAGCCCTTGGCACAACACTTCCTGAACAGAAAACGGCTACCCGTGAAGCAGCAAAAGCAATTGCAGACCTTGTAGAAGAAGGCGCAAATGTTGTCATTTCTCACAGCAATGGACCACAGGTCGGCATGATTCATACCGCAATGAACGAATTTGGAAAAGCGCATCCGGATTATACATTTGCACCGATGTCCGTATGCTCTGCCATGAGTCAGGGCTATATCGGCTATGATCTTCAGAATGCGATTCGCGCAGAGTTACTTTCCCGCGGCATCTACAAGCCGGTTGCAACCATTCTGACACAGGTTGTCATCGATCCATATGACGAAGCATTCGGCGAGCCGGAAAAAATCATCGGCCGTGTTCTTAATTCCGAAGAAGCTGAAGCAGAAGAGGAAAAAGGTAATTTCGTTACAGAAACTGCAGAGGGTGAATACCGCAGAATCCTTGCAGCTCCTAAACCGCAGAAAATTATCGAACTCGAAACTATCCGCACTCTTACAAACGCAGGACAGGTTGTTATCGCTGCCGGTGGCGGCGGAATTCCGGTCATGGAGCAGGGCATTGACCTTCACGGTGCAAGTGCCATCATTGAAAAAGACCTTGCCAGTGAACTTCTTGCAGAAGAACTTGATGCAGATACGCTTCTGATCCTCACCAGCGTCGAAAAAGTCAGCCTCAACAAAGATACAGACAGCGAAACTCTGCTGGGTACTGTTTCTGTGGACGATGCCAACAAATACATCGCAGAAAACCAGTTTGCTGCAGGTTCCATGCTTCCAAAGATTGAAGCAGCCGTATCCTTTGCGTCTAAAGGCAGCGGTCACCGCACTATCATCACCGATATCGCCCATGCAAGAGACGGTTATCGTGAAAAAACAGGTACCATCATCAAATAAACAGCATTGGAGCTACATACATGGAACTGAAAAACCGAACTTTATCTAATTTTGCAGAGCTGGTAGAATCCGGCGAATGCAAGAAATTCCGGGGACGCCTGAAAGTGGGTGTCGACCTTGGTACTGCCAATACAGTCCTTGCCGTTGTCGATACGAATAATCGCCCGATCGCAGGTATTTCCGCACCGTCTCATGCGATTCAGGATGGTGTGATCGTAAACTATTATGAATCCGTCCAGCTTGTCACCAAGCTCAAAGCAGAACTGGAAGAGAGACTTGGTGTTGAACTTCCTTATGCCGCTGCTGCGATCCCTCCGGGAGTTTCCGAAGGCAGCGTCAAAAGCATCGGATATGTACTTGAAGGTGCCGGGTTTGAAGTCACCAACATTGTAGACGAACCGACAGCCGCTGCTGCTGTGCTGAAGATCACCGATGGAGCCGTTGTCGATGTCGGCGGCGGAACGACCGGCATCAGTATCCTCAAAGACGGTCAGGTCATCTACACAGACGACGAAGCCACAGGCGGCGGCCATATGACTATGACCGTTGCCGGACATTATCGCATCCCATACGAAGAAGCCGAAGTCCTCAAGACCACTCCGGAAAAAGAAGAAGAAATCTTCCCGGTCATCAAAGCCGTAATCGAAAAAATGGCTACGATCACAGAGAAATTTCTCCACGGATATCAGGTTCCGGCTGTTTACGTCGTTGGTGGTTCCGCAAGCTTTCGCGAATTCACCACTGTATTCGAAAAGAAACTTGGTCTTCCGGTCTACCGCCCGGTTCATCCGCTTCTCGTAACACCACTCGGCATCGCATATTACTGCGACCTGCCACCGGTAACACCTAAGAAAAAATAACGTATACAAAAACTGACGTACCCGTAACGGTACGTCAGTTTTTTACCTTAACTAACTTCCTGTAAACCTTAATCCTGCAAACTCTCACGAACTCTTTTTAACTCCCGTTCAAATTTTGCAAGCATTTTGTCATACTCTTTGTTTTTCAGCATCTCAATCTGTTCTTCCAGTTTAATCTCTTCCTTGCGCAGCTCATCTTTAAACTGAATATCGGTTGGCATATCATAACCCTCCATACAATCCCACCTTTCTGATTATCTGCGAACAATTAGTTCTGACTGTTATGTAATCATTATAGTGGATTCTTCATTTTCTGTAAACTCTATTCTTATGTCAAGGTACCTATTATTTTCCGGATTCTGCAGTTTGGAAATCTGAGAGAAATTCTCAATGAATTTTAGAATTATATGTTCTATTTATACTTTAACAGGCATTTACAGGAATTGCAAATAGAATCGTTCAACAAATTTCAGCAAGCCCGCGCAATAACAAACAAGAAAAAAGAGAATCCGACATCTCTTGCCAGATTCTCTCATTACTTCTATATTTACATCGATTTTCTTTCGGCGATCTCTGCCATCTTCGCTTCATTCAGTCGTGTATCACCATGCACACGGCTGTAGGAAAGATAACCGTTCATACGGTCGATCTTGGTCAGGTTGCGTGAGCCGCATACCGGGCAGACATCCATCTCAAGCTCCTGATGACCGCAGTCGTCACAATATGCCAGAGAAAGGTTGACTCCCTCATAATATCCGAGATCCATTGCTCTGCGGATCAGTGTCCGGATGGCTTCTTTATTGTAACCAATCGGATAACGTACATACTGGATCTTACCACCATTACAGAGTTCCCAGAAACGTCCTTCCAGATCCTGCTTCTCGATCGGAGTCACATCCTCTGTTACATGGCAGTGGAAACTGTTGCTCACATACGGTCTGTCGGATACGCCTTCTACGATTCCGTACATCTTGCGGAACTGCTCAACCTGCAGACCGCAGAGACTCTCAGCCGGTGTGCCGTAGATTGCATAGAGGTAACCATCCTCCTGCTTGAACTGGTTTACCTTGTCATTGATATATTTCAGTACTTCCAGTGCGAACTGACCGTCCTCACGGATAGATTTGCCATTGTAAAGCTCCTGCAGCTCATTCAGTGCGGTGATACCAAAGGAAGCTGTCATCGGTTTCAGAAGTTTACCGATCTTTTCGTTCGGTTTCAGATGTCCGCCATAGAAACCGCCCTCACAGTATGCCAGCGGGTTCGTGGATGCACGCATCTGTCCCAGGTATTCATACGTACGGATATGCAGGTTACGGATCATCTGTAAATAGAAATCCAGCACCTCATAAAAATCTCTGCTTTCCGCTCTGGCTTTTGCAAGGATCATCGGAAGATGAAGGCTGACTGCACCAATATTGAAACGTCCGACAAATACCGGCTTATCCTGATCATCAGCCGGATACATGCCGCCCCGCTCATACCATGGGCTTAAGAAAGCACGACATCCCATCGGACTGATCACCTTGCCGTACTGCTTGTACATGCTGGCGATATAGCCTTTACCGGTAAGAGAAAGCCAGTCCGGATACATTGTCTTTGCAGAACAGTCTACACCTGCTTCAAAAATATCTTCACACGGTTTGCCCGGTCCGTGAAGGTTCTCATCATAGAGAAAAACAATCTTCGGGAACAGTACCGGTTTCTTGTGGCCTTTCTTGCCCTGTCCGCCCTTGTGCACTTCAAGAAGAGAAATATTACACATCTTCTCGAACTGACCGGTTCCAAGACCAAGTGTCACTGTGACAAACGGATAGTCTCCACGGGAAGAACCTACGGTATTGAGCTTGTACTCAATTCCCTGCCATCCCTGGTCAAAGTCTCTGCGCACCTTGTCAAGCGCATACTCGATTGCTTTTTCTTCTCTTCCGCTCCAGCTCTCATCAGCATATTTCAAAAATTCACTGATATATTTGTCATAGCTCTTCTGCGCATAAGGTCCGAGGATCTTATCCACTTCCGGTACAGTAAATCCACCATACTGCTGTGCCGCTGTACTTAAGATGATATCTCCCATAACATCAAATGCGGTATCCAGAGTCTTTGGTTCGTTGTACCAGACATTTCCCATCTCAAATCCGCCACGCAGGACTGCACCCACATCAAACAGACAACAGTTCATCGTGTCCAGACGTGCAGACTGATCATGAATATAAATATAACCGTCCTTACATGCCTGCAGTTCATTGCGGTTCATAAAGAATTTTCTGTAAAGTTCCTTATTCAGTTCGTTAAAGATCAGGCTTCGCTTTGTAGCTACAAGCGCACTGTCTGTATTGGCATTGCTCTTGTCACCGATATAACGAATTGCCTGACTCTTGGTATATACATCATCCATCATATGGATGAAATCAAGTTTGTAATTGCGGTAATCACGATAACTCTTGGCAACTGCCGGGTTTACACGCTCCAGAGCGCCTTCTACGATATTGTGCATTTCCTGGATCTCAATCTCGTTTTTGCCGAGGGAATCTGCATGCTCCTGCGCAAAACGACAGATAAAATCCTTTTCCTCCTGAGAAAATGTATAAAGAATTCGTGCAGCTGACTTATTTACCGCTTTCACGATTTTCTGTGGATCAAATTCTTCTCTTGTTCCATCTTTTTTGATTACATAGATCATACCTTGTCTCTCCTGTTTGATGCTTTTATGAGGTTTCTTGTTCCCCATTACTTTCTCCCCATATATTGTGTTGCATATGAGAGTATAGCACAATATCATGTGAAATAAAAGAGTGAATTTCAGTTTTTATTGTCTGAAATCTTACCAAAAAAGAATCAGTTAAAACACTATTTCAGTTTACCCATTCCATCAGGTAGATGCATGCATTTGGATCATCTTCGGACTGTACCTCAATCGTATCACCCTCATCCAGCATCACAAGCAAGGTGTCATCGCCTGTTTTCAGCGGATAACGCTCTTTTTTCGTTCCGTCTTTGGAAGTAACTACAACCACAGCTTTCTCATCAATGGTGTAGATTCCGTATCTTCCTGCTTCGATCTGCACACCTGCTGTTACCGGACCATTCCCGGCTGCAAGTGAATAAAACATATATCCATTATCATCCTGCTCGGCAGAAAAATATGTATCCAGTTCTTCGGTATCTGTATATGTATTCCCACTGTCCGACTTACTGCTCACAACATCCTGAATCATGTCTTTAAAATCGCCAAATGCCGGTGCAAGTGACATCACAAGAATAAACAGTATCCATACCCACACAAATCTCGAACGTTTCTTCGGCTTTCTGGTGTATCTCTCCGTCGTTCCGGCAGTATTTCGCGTCGCAGACATCTTCTGCATTGCATCCCGACGGATCTTTTTCTGCTGCTCCTGAATCGCCTGTCTGGATACAGTTGTCCGTCCGGCCGTACTCTTCGCAGCACCGTTCATTCTCTTCGGTGTGTCCTGCGGTCTCTGCTGTTCGCGCATGATCTTACGCGCCTTATCAGATGCATGCTTGTAATGATCGCTTCGGCTTTCATTCAAATGATATAAAATCTCATCCTTACGGTACGGCATACCACAGTCTTTACATCTTCCATTCACAACAGGTCCGTCACATAAAGGACATCTCATAGACAACACCTCCCTCATTTTATTGCTGTATGTATTATTGTAGCCTTTTTCCATAAATCTTACAAGGTTAAAATTGCAATCGCATATTTTTCTTGCTATAATGTCTATATTAAATTTGAGGAGGCTATTATGGAACAAATCAAAATTCCTGCCGGCTATCATTCAGATCTGAATCTGCATGATACACAGGTTGCAATTAAAACAGTCAAAGACTTTTTCCAGCAGACTCTTTCACAGAAGCTTAATCTTCTCCGTGTTTCTGCTCCGGTTTTTGTATCTCCGTCATCCGGCCTGAATGACAATCTGAATGGTGTGGAGCGCCCGGTAAGTTTCGACATCAAAGGTCAGGACGAAAACGCTGAGATCGTACATTCCCTTGCAAAATGGAAACGTTATGCGCTTAAGAAATATGGTTTTGCTCATGGTGAAGGACTTTATACAGATATGATCGCAATCCGCCGTGACGAAGATCTGGATAACATCCACTCTGTATACGTTGACCAGTGGGACTGGGAGAAGATTATTACTAAAGAAGAACGCAACATGGAAACTCTGATCAACACCGTACGTTCTATCTACAGTGTTCTTCGCAAAACTGAGAAATACATGGCTGTACAGTATGATTATATTGAAGAGATCCTTCCGAAAGAAATCGCTTTTGTTTCCACACAGGAACTGGTTGACATGTATCCGGATCTTACTCCGAAGGAAAGAGAATACAAGATAGTCAAAGAAAAAGGTGCAGTCTTCCTTATGCAGGTAGGTAAGACCTTAAGCAATGGCGAGCGTCATGACGGACGTGCTCCGGACTATGACGACTGGGAACTGAACGGTGACATCCTTGTTTATTATCCGGTACTGGATATTGCTCTTGAGCTTTCTTCTATGGGTATCCGTGTAGACGAGGAAGCACTCGACCGCCAGCTTACAGAGGCAGGCTGCGATGACCGCAGAGAGCTTCCATTCCAGAAAGCAATCATGAACAAAGAACTGCCATACACTATTGGCGGCGGAATCGGACAGTCCCGTATCTGTATGTTCTTCCTTCGTAAAGCACACATCGGTGAAGTTCATGTATCCCTGTGGCCGGAAGAAGTCACAAAGACTGCTGCGGAAGCAGGAGTAAATCTGCTGTAATCAGGGCATAAGTCGACAATTTGCCATAAGACCGACTTTAAAACAGTCCTTCTATAGTAAGATTTCACTAAATTTTAATATTTGAATTATTGACAGACAGGTACCTTCATACTATCATATCAGTAGCAACCGACCTGAACATTTATCAGTGAACATACAAGAAAGACAGAGGTACCAACTGTGAATATTTTATTTTTTCTGACACCCAAAAGCGACGTAGCCTATATATTTGAAGACGAGACCCTGCGACAGACTGTTGAAAAGATGGAACACCGTAAGTTCTCCTGTATCCCGATTCTGAATAAAGAGGGACAGTACACAGGAACGATTTCCGAGGGAGACCTCTTATGGGGAATCAAGCTTCTCAATATCAACAGCACTGATCTCAAAGAAATGGAGAATGTTTCGATCATGGCGATTCCGAGACGCGCCACTTATAAGCCGGTACACGCCGATGCAGATATGGAAGACCTGCTGGATCGTGCCATCAATCAGAACTATGTTCCTGTTGTTGATGACAAGGGATCTTTTATCGGAATCATCACCCGTAAAGAGATTATCAAATATTGCTACAAAGAAATGAAAAAATTAAGTGCCCTGCACGAAAAGCAGGAAACATCCGAATAATAAAAGAAGCCGGTTTCCCGTGTATTCATATACATCAGGAAATCGGCCTTTTTGTATCCAGATTTAATCCGGAATTACCGGTACGGCATCTGCCGGAATCGGGCATACGAATCCGGATTTTGTACGTTTTTCAAACTCTGCTCTCGCCTCATTAAGAAGGCTGTGATCTTCAAACAGATCGATTGCGGTTGCTGCAAGAACCTTGCCCGCATGGATTGCTGCTTTATGTCCGATCTCGGTGCGGTCACAGGAAACATTCTGCCAGCTGTGTCCCGGGCATCCGTTCGGCCATGTTGCCACATGGATCTGTGCCGTTGGTGTCAGCCAGCTTACATCACCTACATCGGTAGAACCGGCCTTGAACGCATCCTTCTGATAGAGTGGTGCAAGGAATGCATTCATTGCATGACCATACTCCCTCTGCATCTTTTCTACCGCTTCTCTTGCCGCCTCATCGTTTTCGGCTGCCACTCCCGGAATTGCGCTGTGGTCATAAGTTGCTGCCAGCGCATCCGCATATTTATTTTCTTCTTCGGTATACTGCGGAACACCAAGCTCCTCAAAGTTTTTATAAAGAACACGCTCCAGCGCAAAGTTACTTACCGTGTCTGCCAGACCGTCAATAAATTTTTTCTCAAAAGTTGTCTCCGTCATAAGAGCCGCACCTTTGGCAATCTTGTCCACACGTTTCTGAAGCTCCACAGCTTCTGCCACATGATTGGAACGCACCATATATAAAACGCTCGCCTTTGGCTGTACAACATTCGGACTGCATCCGCCGGCATCTGTGATTGCATAATGGATGCGCGCCTTACTGCTCATATGCTCTCTCAGAAACTGTACCCCGATATTCATAAGCTCCACTGCATCAAGGGCGCTCCTGCCCATCTCAGGCGCTCCTGCTGCGTGAGAAGCCGTTCCTGTAAACTTGTACTGCGTCTGAATGCAGGAGTTTGAAGAACCGGTTGCTACCTCATTGACATCTTCCGGATGCCAGGTAAGTGCTGCATCCAGCTTTTTCCAGAGACCGTCACGCGCCATAAATGCTTTTGCCGCGCCACCCTCTTCACCCGGGCATCCATAAAGAATCACGGTTCCTTCCATCTCATTTTTTTCCAGATATGCTTTGACACCAAGTGCCGCCGCAAACGCACCGGCGCCCAGAAGATTATGTCCGCATCCGTGACCATTTCCGCCTTCCTGGATCTCTTTACGCTCAAGCAACCCTGCTTCCTGTGAAAGTCCGGAAAGTGCATCATACTCTGCCAAAATGCCGATATACGGACGTCCATGTCCGTAGGATGCTGCAAATGCAGTCTCGATATTACAGGTTCCACGTTCCACCTCAAAGCCCTCTTTTTCCAGTGCTTCACAGTAAGCGGCTGCGGATTTGAACTCCTGCAGGGAAAGCTCTGCAAATTCCCAGATTTTATCAGCGATTCCTGTAATCAGGTCGCGTTTTTCCTCAATTGTCCGCAATGCAGACTGTTTTTCTGCTGTCATAGTATCGTACCTTCTTTCTGCAAATTAAAAAGCAATCGGATAAGTCCGTTTCATACTTTCTGACTTCCTGTTGTATAAACTCAAAAAGGCAACCAAGATTTTCCGGTCACCTTTTTTATTTTACAGCACCTTGGATAAAAATTCCTGCAGACGCGGATTCGTCGGATTTTCGAAAATTTCCTCCGGTGTTCCATCTACAAGAAGTTTACCATCTGCCATAAAGAGCACACGATTTCCTACCTCACGTGCAAATCCCATCTCATGTGTTACGACCACCATGGTCATGCCTTCTTTTGCAAGCTCTTTCATAACATCCAGAACTTCACCGACCATCTCCGGATCAAGAGCAGAAGTCGGTTCGTCAAACAGCATAACGTCAGGCTCCATCGCAAGGGCCCTTACGATTGCCACACGCTGCTTCTGACCACCGGAAAGCTGGATCGGATATGCATTTGCACGGTCAGCAAGACCGACACGATCCAGAAGCTCCAGTGCTTTTTTCTCCGCTTCTTCTTTTGAAACACCCTTTACTTTCATCGGTGCAAGTGTCATATTATCCAGGATCGTCATATGTGGGAACAGGTTAAAATGCTGAAAAACCATGCCCATTTTCTGTCGGAGGCTGTCGATGTCCAATTTTACTTTCTTTCCGGAAGCATCGACATATTTTTTCTTTGTGATATCTACACCATTAAAAATGATCTCACCGTCTGTCGGCTCTTCAAGGAGGTTCAGACTTCGGAGAAAAGTAGATTTACCGGATCCGGACGGTCCGATCACTACCATAACATCACCTTTGTTAATATCAGCTGTCACACCATCCAGAGCCTTGATCGCGCCTCTGTGATAATGTTTCTTAAGGTTTCTTACCTGAATCAGACTATCGCTTGTCGCCATGGCTCATTCTCCTTTCAAAATATGCAATCAGTTTGGAGGTCGGGAAGCACAGACAGAAATAAATTGCTGTCGCAACAAGCAGCGGCTCGATGATGATAAAGGTTGCTCCCTTGACTGCGTTTACGGCAGACATGATATCCTGAACACCAATGGTATAAGTGATCGCAGATTCCTTGATGATAACAACGAATTCGTTTGCAATTGCCGGAAGGATATTTTTGAGTGCCTGTGGAAGAATGATATAGCGCAGGTTCATAGTCTGGGAAAGCCCCAGAGAACGTGCGGCTTCTGTCTGTCCCTGATCGATGGACTGGATTCCGGCACGGATGATTTCACAGAGATATGCACCGGAGTTCATACCAAGTGCAACAACACCCGGGAAGAAACGGTTAAACTTAATAAATCCAAACATCTGGAAAGACGGAAGATCGATCATTCCGAACACGCCGTAGTAGATGATAAAAATCTGTACCAGTACCGGGGTGGAACGAAGGATTTCTACGTAAGCAGTTGCTATAAAAGAAAGGGGATTGAATTTGGACAGCCATACCAGCGGTCCTCCCTCTCTCAGATGTCCATTACGGTCTACCGCAAGGGCACGGAACGGACGAATGTTTGACATACGCATCAGCGCAAGGATCAGCGCAAGTACAAAACCGATGGCAACCGTAAACATTGACAGCAGTACGGTTACGAGGAGGCCCTGTCTGAATAACTGTGCATATGGGGCAATTTTGCCAAAATTGGATAATTTAATAAAACTGTCCATAAAAACTCCTTTCATGATATCGTTAATTCTTATGTATTATAGCAGAAAATAACGGACAGATAAACAATAATCCTCTGTTACAGATTACTTTTATCCACCATATAAATATTATCTTTGAACGACAATATGGATTCCTGCCACCAAACGGGCAGGAATCCATTATTTATGCCAAAGTATGCGAGAGAAGCAACCTGTGGCTGGATTTCTGTATCACTTCATATGACTCAAAATCGGTCTGGATTATTCAGCGTCATCTGCTTCCGGAACTGCACCGTTTGCGTCCAGTGTTCCTTCATATGTCTGACCTGCTGCAAGCTCTGTTGCATCTGCGATGAATTTGTCCATAGAACCATCATCAAGAGCATCTGCGATTGCTTCGTTTACAGCTTTGAGAAGTTCTTCATTTCCTTTGGCAACACCAATTGCAGAACCTTCTGTATCATATGGTACGTCGCATACGATTTCAAGATCCGGATAGTTTTTCTGATAGCTTTCTGCTACAGCTGTCTCAATAAATGCACCATCCATTTTACCTGTAAGAAGCTCTGTGATAAGGTCTGTAACCTTCGGCAGAGATACGATGTCTGCATCCGGAGTGTTTTCATTTGCAAGGTCAAGCTGGATAGAACCGGTCTGTGCTCCGATGGAGTAATCTTTATTGTTTGCATCTTCAAGAGTCTTGAACTGATCAGCTTTGTCTTTTACTGTTACGAAAGACTGTCCGCCCTTGTAATACAGATCTGAAAACTCCATAGCATCTGCACGAGCCGGGTCCGGAGAAAGCCCTGCCATACCAAGGTCAACGTTTTTCTGTGAAAGTTCGCTTAATACACCGTCGAAGTCCATCGGAACTACTTCCAGTTCCAGTCCCATCTTGTCTGCGATGTACTTAGCCAGATCCATATCAAATCCGGAAAGTGTCGGGTTACCATCTTCATCGATTGAATAAAATTCATATGGTGCGAAGTCCGGGCTTGTTGCAACTGTAAGCTTACCATCTGTAACAGTCTCTACCTTATCATCAGCCATTGCCGGAACTGCCATAGAAACAGCCATAACTGCACCAATCATAATTGCTGTAATTTTCTTTAAGTTCATCTTCTCTTCCTCCTCGATTTTCCTTGAGAATATTTATGCATGAAAATGCATAATTTCTTTTCATTTTTCTTATTGTATCACACTATTTCAAAATTACAAGCAATACTTTCTTTTATAAGTATACAAATTTTTTTATGCATTCCCTTTTTACCTTGTTAAAATACATAAAAGCCGTTTTTTTTTATTCATCTCAGGACTTCTGCTTGCATATCCACAATAATTTCCATATAATAATGGTTATATACTTTCACATTTTATCGTGTTAAATTTTCCGTGCTGAAGTATGGAGGTAATGTGTTCCTTTTGTCTTAAACTAAGGAGGTCTGCTCTATGGGAATGAATCAGACACCCGCATCTGAACGGGTACATATCAGTTTTTTTGGAAAAAGAAATGCCGGAAAATCAAGCGTCATCAATGCCGTGACCGAGCAGGATCTCGCCATCGTTTCGTCTGTCCGGGGTACAACAACTGACCCCGTATATAAGACCATGGAGCTTCTGCCGCTTGGCCCTGTCATGATCATTGACACTCCCGGGATTGACGATGAAGGAGAACTTGGTGCACTTCGCGTCCGTAAAAGCTATCAGGTACTGAATAAGACCGACATTGCGATTCTGGTTGTCGACAGTACAACCGGTAAAGGTGAGGAAGAACTTGCCCTGCTGCATCGTTTTCATGAAAAAGGGATTCCTTATCTGGTTGTTTATAATAAAATCGATCTGCTTTCCGGCGAAGAAATCAAAGATCTTGCCATGTCCGTCCGGCCGGGCGAAGTTCTGGTCAGCGCCGCAGATGGCATGAACATTCAGGAATTAAAAGAAAAAATCGCCACACTAAAGCCTGAAGACACGCACAAATATCCGCTGATTCAGGACCTGATCGAACCGCTGGATCTCGTCATTCTTGTTGTCCCAATCGACAAAGCCGCACCAAAGGGCCGCCTGATTCTGCCACAACAGCAGACGATCCGCGATATTCTGGAACGGGGAGCATTGTCACTTGTTGTGCGGGACACCGAGTTAAAAAGTACTCTGGATCATTTTCTGTCACAGGGTGTCTGTCCGAAGCTGGTCGTTACAGACAGTCAGGCGTTTGCCCGTGTTTCAAAGGATGTACCGGAAAATATCACTTTAACTTCGTTTTCGATTCTTTTTTCAAGATATAAAGGTGAACTGGAAACACAACTTGAAGGTGTGGCTGCACTTTCTTCCATTCAGGACGACGACCGTATCCTGATCGCAGAGGGTTGTACGCACCACCGCCAGTGCGGGGATATCGGGACCTGCAAGATGCCTGAATGGATCCGGAAGTATACTGGAAAGAAACCGGTGTTTGAATTCACTTCCGGCATCGAATTCCCGGATGATGTTTCTTCCTATAAAATGGTGGTCCACTGTGGCGGCTGCATGCTGAATGAACGCGAAATGAAATATCGCATTGCCTGCTGCCATGATCAGGGTGTTCCGATCACAAACTATGGTCTTTTGATCGCGCAAGTGACCGGAATTCTGAAAAGGAGTCTCGGACCATTCCCGGAGATGCAGAAACTGGTTTAAGGTTTGTTTATATTCTGTTTCTAAAATGACCGGGGAAATTTTAACTTAGTTTCACAAAGACATAACATTTTGGGGTTATACTGGAAACTCGTAAGAAAAAGCCGGATATAATTTTGCAGACCGCCTTTTTATAAACGGGATTTATTTTTCAGGGAGAATATTTATTTAAATAGGAGGATTTATTTTATGAAATTTACAAAAATGCATGGAATCGGCAACGATTACGTATATGTAAACTGTTTTGAGGAGACCGTCACTAATCCGTCTGCTGTCGCAAAATTTGTCAGTGACCGTCATTTCGGTATCGGTTCAGACGGACTGATCCTGATCAAACCATCCGATGTCGCAGACTGCGAAATGGATATGTACAATCTGGACGGTTCTCAGGGCGCCATGTGCGGAAACGGCATTCGCTGTGTCGCAAAATATGCCTACGACTACGGCATTGTCAATAAGACAAGCATTTCTGTTGCCACAAAGAGCGGAATCAAATATCTGGATCTGACCCTCGGCGAGGATGGCAAGGTTGCTCTTGTAAAAGTCAATATGGGCGCACCGATCCTGACTTCCAGACAGATTCCGGTTGTCTCTACCAAAGAACAGGTAATCAATGAACCTCTGAATGTGGATGGTGAGACTTACCGTATCACTGCTGTCTCTATGGGAAACCCACATGCAATCGTATACATGGATGACCTGAAAAACCTCGATATCGAAAAGCTTGGTCCGAAATTCGAAAATCACATTGATTTCCCGGATCGTATCAATACCGAATTTGTAAAGGTCATCGATCGCCATACACTCCAGATGCGTGTCTGGGAACGTGGTTCCGGTGAGACACTTGCCTGCGGCACGGGAGCATGTGCAGTTGCTGTTGCTTCCACTCTGAATGGACTGGTAGATGAGGACAAACCGGTTACCGTAAAACTGCTTGGCGGTGACCTGCAGATCCTGTGGAACCGCCAGGAAAATCTCGTATACATGACCGGCCCGGCAACGACTGTATTTGATGGAGAGATTGATGTGACATTTCTGGAGAAATAAAAAGGCATAAAAACAGCAGGATTCTTCTCTCATATGGAGCAGATATCCTGCTATTCTTATAATTTTTATGAAAAATATTTCTCCTTGATGATCTCAACCGGCATTTCTTCTCCGGTCCAGAGTTTAAAGGAAGCAGCTCCCTGATACAGAAGCATGTACATACCATTTCCGGTTTTGCATCCGGCTTCTTTTGCTTCGCGGAGAAGTCTTGTCTCCTGCGGATTATAGATTACGTCAAACACAAACAAATCTTTGTGGAACATGCTGGTATCGGTGATGATCGTTCTGTCTACGTTTGGTGCCATACCTACGGAAGTACCATTTACAAGGATTGCACTATCTGCGATGGATGCACGGAGAATTTCCGGATCATCGAAATCATGCAGAGTAACTTTGCATTCTGTACGCTCATTTAATTTGGCAACGATCTCTTCTGCTCTGCTAAAGAAATTATCTCTTACGTTGAATACGTTGATCTCAGCTACGCCATCCAGTGCAGCCTGTACAAGGATTGCTGTTGCAGCTCCGCCGGCACCGAGAAGTGTCATCTTTTTGCCGATAATGTCGACACCATTCTCTGCAACGGCTCTCATAAATCCAACACCGTCTGTTGTGTAAGCTGTCAGTACGCCATTGTCGTTAACGATGGTATTACATGCTCCGGAGATCTCGGATGCAGGAGATACTTTGTCAGCAAGTTTGCACATGATGTTTTTGCCCGGCATGGTGATGTTCCAGCCTCTGGCTCCCATTGTGCGAAGTCCCTGAACAGCTTCCGGCATTTTATCCTCCGGTACATCAAATGCAAGATATGTATAATCCAGCCCGAGCTGATCGCATGCTTCGTTGTGCATTTCCGGGGAAACGCTGTGTGCGACCGGGCTTCCAAGTAAACATAATAATCCGGTGTGTCCTGTGATATGTTTTGACATAATCCATTTTCCTTTCCGCGTCTAAAAATTTGGCAATTTCCTCTCGCCTCTACATGTGGTTTATTATACACGATTTAAAGTGATAAAGCAAGACTGCGTTTTGCTATGTTCGCTATGACAAATTTGTATATTAGTCAGTCCTGTATGTTCCAATTTGTTCTAAGCCATGATATACTTACTATGTTGCTGCCCCAATCTGCAACGGAAAGGGGGTGCCTTCATTGAATCCAATCATATCTTTTTTAGTCGCTGTTGCGGCTGGTGTAGCCTGCCACTACATCATCAAATGGTTAGACGGCGATGAATAACAGCAGCTAGCCTCAGTTAGTGCACCGTAAAAAGCACAAAAAGAAAGCCCCCAGAGTTGCCGCTCTGAGGGCTTTTGCCTTGCATTGAAATAATCATATCTTTTTGCCTATGGCAATTATAGCATATGTGTTTCTGTAAATCAATATGCCTAGTTCTGTTATTTTTTATAAATAGCTTTAGTATTTGTCTGGAAATCATATTTCAGTAAAATCTATCAATTCACCGTTTACAGCAACGTTTTCAACACACTCAGCACACCGTCTTCTGCATAAGACGGACACACGGCTTTTGCTGCCATGCGGACTTCTTCTCTGGCATTTGCCACTGCATAGCTGAATCCGGAATCTTTCAACATCGCAATATCATTGATGTTATCCCCAAAGGCGCATGTTTCCTCCGGTGATATTCCCAGATATTCCTGAAGAAATGCCACTGCACTTCGTTTATCGGCACCAAGCGGTGTTCCGTCCATCCATTCTTTTCCGGCTGCCGCAAGATTTATCTTGTCTTTCCAGTATGGTGTAAAAACCGGTGCACAAAGTTCTTCGCATCGTTCCGGATGATACACCGCGATCTTCATGATCTGCTCACCTTCAAGATGCATCATATCCGAAACCTCATGGATATCATATCCATAGGAATCTCTCAGCCAACAAAACATTTTACTTTCGGAATTTTCCGCAAAACATCTGTCCGGTCCCGAAATAAAATAATCACATTCCGGCAGCTCTGTCTTAACCATTTTTGCCATATTCTTCCAGATCTCGTCCGGCAGTGTATGGATCTTCAGTATTTTTTCTGAAGTACGGATCAGTGTCCCGCCGTCTGATACAAAAAAGATCTGGTCTTTTACCGGCGCAAAAAGCTGGCTTTCGCTGCTGTACTGTCTGCCCGAGCATACTGCAAAGTAAACTCCTTTTTTTCTCAGTTTCTTTATAACATCCATGTACTCCGGATTGATTTCCAGCGTTCCATCCTTCACGAGAGTACCGTCTACATCACTGACAACAAGTTTTATCATTTGAATTCTCCTCCCAAAATAAAGCACCGATAGATTTCATAGTATTCTCCTGTGAATCAGATGTCAACATTTTTCAGCGCATAAGCTGGAACATTACGGAGTAATTTCCTGTAACGTAAAAACCGCGCACCGGTTTCATGTCAGTGCGCAGTCCTTATGGATTTTCACGACTCAAGGGAGAGTCTTCAAAAATATGTTCAGAATCTGAGATTACTTAGATTCCAAGTTTTTCTTTCATGTAATCTACCGGTGTATCTTTTCCTGTGTAAAGTTTGATGGCGATCAGTGCCTGGAACAGCATCATGCTCATACCATTGTAAACTTTTTCGCATCCTGCTTCTTTTGCCTGTTTCATCATAACAGTTTCGCGTGGTGCATAAACAGTATCTGTTACGATCAGGTCTTTCTTGAAGAAAGAAGTATCCGGGATGTTGGAAAGTTCTTCCAGTGGGTGCATACCTACACCTGTTGCATCACAGAAAAGATCTGCTGCGTGCATTTTTTCTTTGAGGAGATCATGATCTGCAAGGTCATTCATAGTAGCCTTGCAGTTTGTGTTTTTGTTGATCAGATCAACGATTTCTTCTCCACGGCTATAGAATTTATCTTTAATGTTGAAGATTTCGATCTCTGCGATTCCGTCAATAGCACCACGTACAGCGATTGCAGTTGCAGCTCCGCCGGTTCCGATCAGAACCATCTTCATTCCTTTGCAATCAATGCCTTCTTCTTTGAGTCCCTGCCAGTATCCCATACCGTCAGTGTTGTAGCCTTTAAGCTTTCCGGTAACCTGTCCGTTTTCGTCACGCATGTTTACAACTGTGTTGATCGCACCACATAATTTTGCTGCTTCGTCAACTTCGTCCAGATATTTATGAACAACCGTTTTATTTGGCATGGAGATGTTAGATCCAAGCATTTTGAGAGCGCGGATACTCTGAACAGCGTCTTTCAGGGAATCGTTGTCTACTTCAAATGCAAGCTGGATAACATCATCACCGTTTTTGTCGTATGCAAGATTGTGTGTTGTCGGTGACTGTGTATGCCGGATCGGGTAAGCCATTAATCCTACTAATTCTGTATGTCCTGTTACGTTTGGCATGATTTTTTCCTCTTTTCTTTATATTTATGAAAATCTCTACTTTCTCTTGTTTGAGCGGGATCCAGGTTCAAAGGTCCTGCCATGCAGGCATGACCGACATTTAAACCTTTTCTCCCTTGATATCATATTATTCAAGTGGTTCCAGATGCAGGTATCCCTGGGATTCCAGAACGTTCAGGATTGCACGGCCTTCCATGGTTCCTTCCATAATACGACGGGCACGTACGGAATCACCGATGGTGTATACATAAGTGTCTGTATCCTTAAATGCTTCTTCAAGTTCCGGAAGTACCGGGTTGTTGGAACGCATTCCAAGGCAGTTGAAGCCAAGATCAAATTCCATATCCTTAATCTGTCCGTCCGGAAGTTTTACAGTAAATGCATTTTCTTTTACTTCCTGAAGTGCTGTGTTTACATATTCCTTCACGCCATATTTGTCATGTGTTTCACGCATGGAGCATTTAGTGATCGGGTCTGCAAGCATACCAATCTGAGGAAGCATATCAATAATCGTACATTCTGCTCCGCGAGGTGCAAAATATTCGATTACATCAAGTCCTACGGATCCGCCGCCGACAACAACGACTTTTTTGCCCTTGCATGCTTCATCCGGGTATTTGCCTGCATTCAGGTTATTGATCATATCAAAAATTGTAGCCACATTTCCGGCTTCGATGTTTTCTTTGAGACCTTTAATCGGTGGAACAAGCGGTACAGAACCGGTTGCATTTACAACGATGTCCGGTTTGAACTGTTTTACTTTTTCAACAGTTGCTTCTGTATTCAGGAAAACATAAAGATTTTTCAGTCTGGCAGCGCGTGCTTCCAGATATTTCGGAAAATCTTTCATACGAGTCTTGCTAGGAAGGTCTGAAATAAATGTGGAGAGACCTCCGAGATGATCCTTCTTTTCCAGAACGAATACATTGCAGCCGACTTCTGCCGCTGTACATGCAGCTTCCAGTCCCGCTGTACCACCACCTACAACTACAACATTGCAGTTTTTGTTGACTTTAAGCGCTTTATAAATATCGCCTTCCGGTACAGCCGGGTTAACTGTACAACGGATCGGACGGTTTACACCGATACGGTTTCCGGCACATCCCACGTTACATGAGATGCATTTACGAATAATATCTTCCTCGCTGTTTTCAACTTTTTTTACCCAGTTCGGATCTGCGATAAGACCACGTCCCATTCCTACGATATCTACGTCGCCGCTCTCGAGAATTTTCTCAACAACTTTAGGATCACGGTAGTTACCTGCATTGATAACCGGTTTCTTAAATTTATCTTTTACGGCTCTTGCCATATAGGATCTCCATCCATCCGGGAGATAGTTGGAGTCGATCTGATACTGAAGAGATGGATTCAGACCGCAGGAAACATCATACATATCAATAAACTCATCGATATATTCCAGATATTCCAGTGTATCTTCCAGAGTGTTTCCACCCGGTACTCTCTCTTCTGCAGAGATACGAACAATGATCGGGAACCACGGTCCTACGTTTTTACGTACTTCTTCGAGTACCATACGCGGGAAACGAAGACGGTTTTCTACGGAACCGCCGAACTCGTCTGTTCTCTTATTATAGTAAGGGGATATGAACTGGCTCATCAGATAGGAATGTCCGCAGTGGATTTCGATTGCGTCAAATCCGATTGCCTGAACACGCTTTGCAGCCTCTCCATATTTTTTAACAGTTGTAAGGATTTCTTCTTTTGTCATCGGACGCGGTGTTTCGCCGCCGGCTTTTGTCGGGATGTTCGAAGAAGAAACTGTTTCCATTCCGGTTCTTGATGAAGATGCGGAAGCACCGGCATGGTTTACCTGAATTGCGACTGTAGCACCATTCTTATGAAGGTTTTCTACGAGCTGATAATAGCGCGGCATAAAGCTGTCGTGATCGATACGAATCTGGCTTGTACCATTGGAACCTGCCGGATATTCGATGTTTGCATTCTCGAGAATGATAAGACCTGTGCCGCCTTTTGCACGGAGTGAGTAATAATTCATATGACGGTTACTCATCTCACCGCTTGTCTCACCGTAGTTGGTTCCCATCGGGGTCATTGCAATACGGTTTTTAATTGTAGTTCTTTTAATGGTAATCGGTTCAAAAATCTTTGGGTATTCACTCTTCATGAAATTATCTCCTTATCAGTAAGTAACATTCACAAATAACATTCATAAACTCGAGTGGCAATCCTTTGTTTGTGACACAATTATCATAACTCTTTGTATTAAAAATTAACAATATCTTTCAGATAAATTTTTGATACGTTTTCGGTATCATTCGCAACTTCATCCTGCTGTGTCTTCATATATTCAATAAAACGCTCAACAGCCGGCAGCCGGTAACGGTCTTTCATCCAGAACATAAATACCTGACGATAGATTTCCAGTCCCTTCAGCCTGTGGATATTGATTCCCACTGCCTGCTCCAGAATATCCGTCCTTGGCATCAGTGCGATTCCGAAATTTTCCCTTACAAGAGATACGATCGAATATTCATCCGGACATTCTACAATCATATTTGGACTGACCTGATATTTCTTATATAGATGTTTTGCATACGTCCCCATCCAGGATTCCTTCTCATAGCCAATTACCGGATAATGATTCAGTTCTGCAAGCGGTACTTCCCTTATTCCGGCAAGTGGATGCTGTTTCGGTGTAATGATAACCAGCTCCTGAGCACTGAGTGGAAAAAATTCCATATCATCTTTCTGAAGATAGCCGCCAAATCCAACGTCAAGCTCGCCGGTCCGCACCTTTGCAGCGATTGCCGGTGTATGATTCTGCCAGAAATTGAACACCACATTTTTGTTTTCTTCTTTATTTAAAAATTTTCGTACTTTATGTGGAATATAATGCCCCGCAAGCGGAAAAATATAACCGATATCAATCTTTCCGCCATCTGAAGAAAGCTCCTGCATCTTACCGAACGCCACATCGCAGTCACCCGCGATCCGGTCTGCATGCTCCAGAAAAAGGTATCCTGCTTTTGTAAGCGTCACTCCTCTGCCTTTCTTTTCAAAAAGAGCCACACCGAGTTCACTCTCCAACGCCGCCATGGAACGGCTCAAAGACGGCTGTGAAATATAGAGTTCTTCCGCTGCCTGATGATAGTTTTCCAATCTTGCTACTTTTTGAAAATACAGAATCTGATTCAGTGTCATTTCCTTCTCCTCCTGTATATAATCTCCCATATTCCGGTAATTCCCCGTATTACCTTTTCTGATTATTATACCACACCACCATTAATGCATTCAATGCATTAGTTTTTCCCTTTAAAAGCATTAGACCACATGCATTGTACCTGTTAAAATACAGTTAAATGTTATTTTTTTAACACAATTCACCACGGCATTTCTAAAGTTTGTGACAGAACCCAAAGAAAACCGAAATCACTTTTTAAGAAAAGGAGAACAACATGAACAAGAAATATCTGCCAAGTGCATTGATTTTGTACTTGAACTACTTCATCCACGGTGTTGGATGCTCTATTCTGGGACAGGCAGTTATTAAGGATGCGCTTGCAGGCGCATGGGGCGTTGAGGCAATGGCAATCACAGCAATCTCTGCTGCACTCGGTCTCGGCCGTCTGATCGCACTTCCATTCGCAGGACCGCTCTCAGACAAACTTGGCCGCCGCATTTCCACAGCAATCGGAAGTGCTTCTTATGCAATCTACCTGATCGGTCTTGCACTTGCATTTAATGCCGGAACAAACGGTGGTTACACCATCGCTTATGTATGTGCAATCCTCGGTGGTATCGCAAACTCCTTCCTTGATACAGGTATCTACCCGGCAGTTTCCGAGATCATCTACAAAGCTCCGGGCGTTGCAACTATGGGAATCAAATTCTTCATCGCAATCGCACAGATGCTTCTTCCATTCGTACTGGGCGCTACAGTAGCTACAACAGCTGCAGGACTTACTTCCTACAACCGCCTGTTCTACGGATGCGGTATTATCTATATCGTACTTTTTGTACTTGTATTCCTGTTTCCGCTTCCGGATGCTGACCAGAAAGCAGCCGGCAAAAAAGAAGGACTTATCGACAGCCTGAAACACACACATTTCTCTTTCGAATCCATCGCAATGATCCTGATCGGATTCACATGTACAGGTACTTTCCAGTTATGGCTGAACTGTGCACAGAACTTTGCAAAAGAAAATGTCGGCTGGGCTGACCCGTCCATCATGCAGACATACTACTCTGCAGGTACTCTGATCGCACTTGTAGTAACTGCACTCCTTACAAGAAAAATCAAAGACGTTCGTTTCATCGTTATCTACCCGGTTATCTGCCTTGCAACTCTGATCGTTGTTCTTACAGGCCAGAGCCAGACACTGATGATCGCCGGTGCATTCATCATCGGATGGGCAGGCGCAGGCGGACTTCTTCAGATTGCAACATCCGTATGCAACATGTTGTTCCCTAAGATCAAAGGAACTGTTACAGCACTTGTTATGATTGCATCTTCGCTGTGTAACTACACAATCCTGACAGCAGCATCCAAAATGCAGCCTTCTCAGGTTATGATCATGAACATCGTACTTACTGCAGCAGGTGTTGTACTTGGTCTCTTTGTAAACATCCGTTACAAAAAAATGGTTGCTCTTGCTGAAGCAGACAATTAAAATAATATCAGGGTGAAAATTCAAAAAGAAAGGAAATCATCATGAATACAGTTAAAATCCGTGACATTGAGATTGGTGCAGGCGCACCGAAGATCATCGTTCCGATCGTTGGCGTCACAAAAGAAGATATCATTGAAGAAGCAAAAACATTTGATTCTATTCCGATCGACGTTGTTGAATGGCGTGTAGACTGGTTTGAAGGTGTATTTGATTTTGCAAAAGTAGAAGATGTACTGAAAGACCTTCGCGAGGTTCTTGGAAACATTCCGCTCCTTATGACTTTCCGTACTTCCAAAGAAGGCGGCGAAAAAGCTATCGAGCCAGAAGCTTATGCAGAACTGAACATCAAAGCAGCTCAGACCGGATATGTTGATCTTGTTGACGTTGAAATCTTTACCGGAGATGACATCGTAAAAAAAATCATCGACGGTGCTCACGCAGCCGGAGTCAAAGTCATTGCTTCCAACCATGACTTCTTCAAAACTCCTGCAAAAGCAGATATCATCTATCGTCTCCGCAAGATGCAGGATATGAACGCTGATATTCCGAAGATTGCAGTTATGCCTCAGAATAAAAAAGACGTTCTGACACTTCTTGCTGCTACAGAAGAAATGACCACAAACTATGCAGACAGACCGATCATCACCATGTCAATGGCAGGTACCGGCGTTATCAGCCGTCTCTGCGGTGAAGTATTCGGTTCTTCCATGACCTTCGGTGCTGCAAAGAAAGCCTCCGCACCGGGACAGATGGGAGTAAATGATCTGAATACAGTCCTTGGACTTCTTCACAGCGCAATGTAATGCAGCTATAATTACTTCTTGAAACTACCGGTATTTTTATTTAAAATAAAAGTACCGGTAGTTTTTATAACTGTAAAGCGTTAAACAGTTATTCGTGAAAAAATATCTATACTCAATTTTTAAGGGAGGTCCTTCATGAAAAAAATACTTCACTGGCTGGACGAGAACCTCGAAGAATTTATCCTTGTTCTTTTCCTGATCGCCATGACGCTGATCATGGGTGTCCAGGTCTTTTGCCGATATGTTCTTGGCATGTCCCTGTCCTGGTCTGAGGAACTTACCAGATACCTCTTTATCTGGTGTGGATTTTTGAGCGTCAGCTATTGCAGCAAAAAATGTCTTTCTATCAAGATCGAACAGTTCGTTGCGATTTTTCCCCGTCGTGGTAAAGCTTTATTTAAAGTAGTTAACCATACTTTTGAGCTGATCTTTTTCATCTATATGATTCCATTTGCCTGGTCTTATATGATGTCTTCTGTTCACAGTGGACAGCTTTCGCCGGCTTGTGGTATTCCAATGTATTATGTACAGGCAGCACCTCTTGTCTCCTTTGTTCTGGTTGCCTTCCGTGTCCTGCAGCGCTGGATCATCGAGTTCCGTGTTGCACGCGGCGAAAATGTATTTGATCCGGCTCATCCGGAACGCAATACTCCGGAGTCCTTCATTCAGGCCAATGCCGAATCTCTCGGCGAAAATGCGCTGGAATCAGGTATCGACAACCGTATCAATACCATCAAAAATTCGAATGAGGAGGAACGCTAATGCCAGTCGTAGTTTTATTTATTATCTTTGTTGCCTTACTGGTCATCGCAGTTCCGGTATCCATCACTCTTGGGATTACATCTGTTCTTCCGTCCGTGTTTGATCCGTCCTTTACTGTAGGTGCCAAATATCTGATCCGTGCCATGTTCGGCGGTCTGGACTCCTTCCCGCTCCTTGCAGTTCCGATGTTTGTCCTTTCCGGTATCATCATGGCAAAAGGTGGTATTTCCAAAAAACTGTTTGATGTTTTTGCATACTTCCTCGGAAAATTCACCGCAGGTATGCCGTGTGCCGTTATCGTCACCTGTCTTTTTTATGGTGCGATCTCCGGTTCTGCTCCTGCAACTGTTGCCGCAGTCGGAAGTATGACGATCCCGATCCTTACAACGCTGGGATATGACATTACGTTTTCTACTGCGATCGTAGCCGTAGCCGGCGGTCTCGGTGTTATCATTCCACCGAGTATTCCGTTTATCATGTATGGTATGGCTTCCGGTGCCTCTGTCAGTGATCTGTTCCTTGCAGGTATCATCCCTGGACTCATGATTGGTGCACTCCTTATGGTTTATGCCATCTATCACTGCAAACGCTACGGTGAAGACAAAGAAAAGATTCACAGCGAAGTACAGATGCTTCACGACAAAGGTCTTCTGAAGGTGTTGAAAGAAAGTTTCTTCGCCCTTTTAAGTCCGATCATCATCCTCGGATGTATTTATACCGGTGTTGCTTCTCCGACTGAGGCCGCCGTTATCTCTGTATTCTACGCGCTGATCATCAGTCTGTTTGTATACAAGAGTATCAAGATCCATGATATCTGGCCGATTCTTGTGGAAGCGATCCGTACCTTTACACCGATTCTTTTTATCCTGGCAGCATCTACCGCCTTCTCCAGAGTCCTTACTCTGATGCAGGTACCACAGACTGTCAGTGAATTTATCCTGAACAACTTCCACAGTCCGGTTGCAATCCTGCTGATCATCAACATATTCCTGCTGATCGTCGGCATGGTCATGGATACCACACCGGCAATCCTGATTCTCACACCGATCCTTCTGCCGATCGTAGAAGCCATCGGAATGTACCCGATCCAGTTTGGTGTTATCATGGTTGTCAACCTTGCGATTGGATTTGTTACTCCGCCGATCGGTGTTAACCTGTTTGTTGCAAGTTCTCTGACGGATGTTCCGGTTATGCAGATTGCAAAGAAAGCCATGCCAATGATCGCCTTCTTCCTTGTTGCACTCCTGCTGATCACCTTCATCCCGGCAATTTCTATTGGAATCTTATAGGAGGAAAGACATGAAAAAATTTACTACAGCTACTACAGACATAAAAAAGCGTCGCATCCTCCGTGTAGTTCCAGTGCTGGCAGCTGCCGGTATCTTAAGCGTTGTTCTTACCGGATGTGGTTCTTCCGATGAGGAAGTGCAGCGTTATTCCTGGCCACTGGCAACTGCAAGCCCGGAAGATACGGTCACACAGATTTTTGCAGAAAAATTCGCTGAGGAAGTTTCTGACTTAAGTGATGGTAAAATGAAAATTCAGGTATACGCAAACTCCACGCTCGGAGGCGACCGTGACCTCCTGGAGACCTGTTCCGACGGTGATATCCCGTTTGTCGTACAGAATACAGCTCCACAGGTTTCTTTCATGAGTGATCTGGCAGTCTTTGACCTTCCATGCGTGTTTGATTCTCTGGATGACTGCCGTAAAAAAATCGATGAGCCGGATTTTTACAGTCTGATCAGTGATGTTTATACAAACGGCGGTTATCATCTGCTTGGTATGGCAGATCAGGGATTCCGTGTTATGAGTACAAATAAAGCAGTCAACAGTTTTGCAGATTTCAAGGGTCAGAAGATCCGTACCATGGAAAACAGTTATCATCTGGCATTCTGGAAAGCGCTTGGCGCAAACCCGACTCCGATGAGTTTCAGTGAAGTATATATCGGTCTGCAGCAGCACACGATCGATGCGCAGGAAAACCCGTATGAAGTTATTGTTTCCAACAATCTGTATGAGCAGCAGGATTACGTCGTAGAGACGAATCATCTGCCGCATCTTATTTCCCTGATTGTCAATGATGAGTTCTTTAAAGACCTTCCGGAGGATGAGCAGGAAATCATGACGGAAGCAGCGCAGCTCGCTACAGAGTACGCAAGAGAACAGTCTGATGCACGAATTGCGGATAAGATTGCGACGATCAAAGAAAGCGGAACAGAGATTATTACACTGTCCGATGAGACACGGAAAGAAATCCGTGAGGCATCAAAGGGTGTGTATGAATCGATCAGGGAAGTGATTGATCCGAAGATTTACGATTCCTATATGGATGGTATTGAAGAATAGTAATATAGTTCCAAAAAAGTAGTATCCTGTCTGATTTCTACAGGCGGTTTCAAAAATTCGGATATACTAAGGAAAGAAAATCCTACAAAAAACGTCCATCAAAATGCCAAACTCGCTTACGCTCAAACAGTGTCATTTTGATGGACAAGGTAGTATTTTATTTCCAAAGTATATCTTCGAATTTTCTCAAGGCCTGTATAACCCAGACAGGATACTCTTTTTTTACTGTATTCCCCTTCTCCCCCCACATAGCAAATTCAGGTCTTCCTTCGACTATCACTTTCTGACTCGATTCCGGTGGGCTAGCGCCGCAAGCGGCGCGGCATCAACTCACTCGCGCGCGTCCGCGCGCTACTCCTACTAATCCGCATGTCAAGTATAAATGCGTACCGATTCTGACACTCCGGCTCTCGTTTTCCCCTCTGAACAGTGTTTAAATACAAAGAAAAAGCGCCTCGTATCTGATTTACAGGACTTGAAAAGATCTGCCCGAAGTACTTAGAGAATAAAAGATTACATTGCTTCGAAAAATGACACTGTCTGAGCGATAGCGAGTTTGTCATTTTTCGGAGCGTTTTTGTAAGCTTTTCTTCTCTTAGTACTTCCAGATTTTTGAACCATCCTGACAAATCAGATACGAGACGCACATTCTTATATTAACATTTTCAGCTTTACAAAATCATCTGCTGAAGCCGAAAGCCTACACATTTATACACCGACTGCGATCTTACTTCACATTCAGATATACATCCTCTCTTGTATGGAATCCCCCATCTATGATCACTTCATCCATATTCTCCGCGGTCACTGCCACAGGTGTGATCTTATAATACGGTATGTCATTCGAACCGTCATTGAAAGTCTCATTAACGGAAATCCCATTTTCTTCCTTACTGATATCCTCTCCTTTTCCGAGTCTGACGGCAAGTTCTGCCGCCGTTGAAGCTTCCTGCTCGATTGGTTTGTACACCGTCATTGTCTGGGTACCTTCCACGATCCTCTGGCATGCTGCAAGGTCCGCATCCTGTGCTACAACAGCCACCTGTCCGGCAAGACGATTCTCTGACAGCACTTTTACCGCCTGGCTTGCAAGGTCATCATTTCCACACATAACCCCGACAACATCATCCGTAATCTCCAGACCTTTATTTACATGTGTAGCCGCCAGCTCTGCCAGCCAGTTATCACAGTACCCACTGTAAACTATATTCAGATTACTGCCTTTTAAGGCTTCTTTAAATCCCCTCTCAACTTCCTCTACATTCTTATCAGTCGGAGACCCGTAAATGGCAAAGATATTTCCACCATCAGGGCAGGCTTTGATCAGAGATTCTCCCATCAGCGTTCCAACCATCTCATTGTCGATCGTGATATACAAGTCTGCATTTACATTAGGTGTGATCCTGTCATAACAGATAACATAAATCCCCATGCTCTTTGCTTCTTTCACAACATCATACAATGCGTCACCATCAATCGGGATGATTACGATCACATCCATCTTCTTCTGGATAAAATACTCGATCTGAGAAATCTGCTCATCCACATCGCCTCCGGCGACCTGCACATTTACTTCTGCTCCCAGCCCCTGTGCTGTCGATACAAACATATCGCGGTCACGCAGCCATCGCTCAATAACAAAAGAATCAAAACTCAGCCCAATCTGAAGTTTATCAGCTTCTTTTGAATCCTCACTGGCAGTTTCCTCTGTTCCGGTTCCGCATCCGGTCACAAGAATCAGCATTATCACTCCAATTATCAGAAAAATACCCGTTTTTCTTTTCATTCCCCATACCTCGTTTTGTATTCACTTGGTGTCATATCCGTCTGTTTCTTAAAAATTCTGCTGAAATAGTTCGGATCTGTATAACCACTCCGTATTCCGGCTTCCTTGATACTGATGTCCGGTTTTACCAGAAATTCCTTCGCTTTTTCAATACGGATCTTCGTCAGATATTCAATAAAATTCTCACCGGTCTCTTCTTTAAAAATCTTACTGAAATAATACGGACTGATATTCACAAGGCCCGAAACATCGTCAAGTGAAATATCTTTGCTGTAGTTTTCCTGAATATACAGCATTGCTTTCTTTGCTGCGGAATTGGACCGCTCTTCCTTCTGATCCCGGATTGCCCGGCAGGCATTGACCATTTTATCAAGGAACCATTTACGGAGTTCTTCATAGTTTTTGCAGGCCATCGCCACATCCAGATAGTCGCGGCGATAACTGAATCCATAATTGACTGCGCCCGCCTCAAATGCTTTCTTTTCGCCCCAGATAATATATTCCAGTACTTTCAGACGAATATTGTTCATGTCCTCCGCATAATGCGCCAGCATCCAGTCAAAAAACTCATTCATCTCCTGTACGCATTCCTTTTCTTTCCCTTCTTCCAGATAGCGAAAAATACTTTTTTCCATTTCTACCGGAAATTCTTCATCATATACACCATTCTGAGAAAGGTCTTCAATATGTATCACGCGGCTCTTGCTTCCGTTCAATGCACGAAGTGCCTCACGGTAAGAGCGCTCCATTTCCTGCATTTCCCGCACCCTTCCGATACCGATTCGGAATTTTGCCTCAATCCTTCCCTCAAGCTTCGAGATCAGACTCCTCGAACTTTCTACAAGGTCGATTCTCTCCTCATAAGAATTTGCCGAAATCGGACACGGAACAACGATTGGAATACGGTTGGACATGATAGAACCAACTGCACAGGAAAAATAAGATTTCACAATATCTCGAATTTCTCCGTAAAATTCCTGTGCTTTTACATTCATGCCGACCGGGCTGACCAGTCTGCCTTTCTCATAAGACTGACCAAACTGCAGGATCATGACATATCCCTGCTTGTCTTCAATGTCCAGAAGCTGCTGATAATAGTCTGCCGCCTGCATTTCCTGCTGAAAAAGCAGACTTCCGACGAAACTGTTCTCCACAACCGGAATGACTGTCTCCAGTTTTTCCTGGATCTTTAAGAGATTACTTCTCTGATTTCGCTTTGCATCAACTTTTCCAATTGCCTCCTCTACAGCCGCGATGATCTTTGCTCTGGATATCGGCTTCGTCAGATATCGCTCCACGCCCAGATCGATAGCCTCTTTGGCATAATCAAATTTGTCATATGCCGATACTACATAAAAAAGCGCTGTTGTATTGAATTTACGTATTTCCCGCATTGCCTGAATGCCGTTGATTCCCGGCATATGAATGTCCATAAATACCACATCCGGATGGAAAGTTTCGGCAATCTCCGTAACTGCCCTTCCGGTCTTTGCAGTCTCAACGACACATTCCTCTCCAAATGCACCGGCTATGACATTTTTGAATGCTTCCAGCATAATTCCCTCATCATCTGCTACCAAGATTCGATACATACTCTCATTTCCCCTTTTGCTTACCTTCTGTTGTCTGATTTCTATTCTCCGTCTTTTGGAATCTCCGTGTCATCTTTTTCAACAGGAATCATAATATGAACCGTGGTTCCGGTATCCGGGCCATCACTTTCAATCGTAAAAAACTCTTTTTGTTTATAATAAAGCTGTAGCCTGTCGATTACATTTCGAACCGCAATTCCCGTAGAAAAACGATCTTCATTATCCTGTGAAGCACTGCCTGACATTACTTTTTCAATCATTTCTTCTGTCATTCCGGCGCCATTATCACTGATCGTAATATCCAGCATATCTTCATTCTGATGAATCGACATCCGGATCCAGCCCGTTTCCATACAGTCATGAATGCCATGCTGCACCGCATTTTCGACCAGCGGCTGAAGAATCATACTCGGAATACGAATATTTTCGATTCCTTCATCTACTTCTTTGATATAAGTAATATCTCCCGCAAAACGGACATTCAGAATATAAATATAATTATCAACGGCCTCTACTTCTTCCCAGAGCATCGCATCTTCTTCCATCTTGCGTACATTATATCGAAAAAAATCTGCCATTTTTTCCAGAAAAACACCTGTCTTGTCTGCATCTCCCATCATGGCAAGCTGCGCTCCTGCATTGAGACTGTTAAACAGAAAATGTGGGTTGATCTGTGCCTGCAGATATTTGAGCTGTGCTTCTTTAAGATGTGTTTCCATAAGAAGCTCCCGTTCTTTCATCTGTGCCTGACGCTCCATACTGTCTTTCAGCTGCTCAATATTCTGACGGATACTTTCCAGCATCTGATTAAAACTTCGGGTTACAATCCCAACCTCATCTTCTACTACGACCGGAAGCTGCGGGACATTTAAATTTCCCTTCGCCACTTCATGTGCCGTATTGGACAGTGCGGTAAGCGGACGGATCATATTGCGTACCAACAGTGTCGTTACGACAAGTCCAAGTGCATAAACCACCAGCATGACCGCGATACACAGTTTGTACAATACGTTCATCGCCGATAACAGGAGCTGATAGTTTGCAGAGTTCATCTTGAACCGCAGATTATTCAGGTTATAGCTATACGAATTGATATATTCATACAGTTTATGTTCATCCTCATAGGAGGTCTTGTACTTCTCAACATTTCTGCCGCGCTTTGCCTGTACCGTTTCATTTGTCTGATCCAGATAAGTTTCTGACATCCTTCGGATATTTTTTTCAAGCATTTTTGCTTCATTATCCAGATTCCGGTCATTCAGATCTTCGAGCAAATTCCTGTAATTCTGTTCATAGCGGTAATAATTTTCCAACGCCTGCGAACTGTTTGTATTCAGATATTCATAAACGGTACTTTCCACCTGTTCAATTGAATCTGAAAGCTCATTTATAGCCGTATTGCTGGAAAAAACCGCATCAATTCTTCCCACCGCTGTACGGATCTGGGAAAAAATAAACACATTGATACCAAGCGCAAAAACCAGGACCAGAAGCATAACACCACTCAGTCTAGTCTGTATGGAATTTTTTACAGCGGAGAATTCTTTTGCATCTTTCATTTTTCATCCTCCGTCCTGTATTCCCTGGTGTTGTCCTTCGTGATCACATGCTGGTCAACACTATAATAGTTATTACTATGTCCAAAAGATATATATTCGTCCAGCGCATTGACACTGTACCTTCCGATTTCTTCCATATCAAGAGCAATTGCAGAAGAAATAATTCCCTTATCGATCGCATCCAGGGTTACATTAGAATAATAATATCCGATTACTTTTACATTACCAACCTGATTATAGTCTACCAGTGCCTGACAGACACATTCTGTTACAACCTCATCCATACAGACAATCACGTCCGGAAGGCTTTCATCACTGACAAACATATCCCGCACAAATTCTTCTGTATCAAAGTCTGCACTGCTGTCCACACAGTATTCCGTCAGATCTATCGACTGTCCTGTTTTTTTCCGGGATTCCAGTTCTTTTTTGACCTGCGAATAAACCAGATTTGTTTCCTGCGTTTTTGAGCTGGATGTCGATAAAAACATCACACTTGTAGAACCTTTTTCTTTCAGCATCCCCTGAATCTGTTCTGTATAGGCACTTCCCATCTGATAACTGTTCAGTCCTACAAAGCTGATGCGGCTCGTCGCAGTATCATCTGTCATAACTGTAACAACCGGGATTCCATCCTTCAATGCCTCTGTGATCAGATGCTGTTCTTCTTTACTTCCGTCCGCTTCCAGAATGATTCCATCCACTTTTGAGGCAATCCCGATCTTAAGGCAATCCGCCTGCGAGTACCCATTCATCTGTTCCGGAGAGAGCAGTTCCACATATGCATCTTTGCTTTCTGCTTCTTTTGAGGCGCTTTCATAGACTGACTGCCACATGCCGGTATCCTTATCGTTGGCGATCATCAGATAATGCCGCTGATAGGCTGTAGCGCGCTCTCCTTCTCCCAGTTCGACCCGGTCCAGATTTTTCTGAAAATAGATCCAGATCCCCGAGAGAACAAAGATACACCCAGCCAATATGCAAAAGATTGTCAGTGTAGATTTTTTCATAGTTTCCATTCTTTCTGATTATTTTTCTTTCTATCAGTGTATCACATTTTTTCTGATACTTCAAAAGGGCCATTGCGCCACACGCAATGACCCTTACCATTTATCTGATTTTCATTATCCGTTCTTTCTGTTGGATAATACATCGAATACAACTGCGATCAGAAGTACGGCACCTTTTACTACGTACTGCCAGGAATCACCGATACCCATGATTGACATACCCATGTTGATAACACCAAGGAGAAGGGCACCGATTACTACACCACCTACAGTACCGCTGCCGCCGTATGCGGAAGCACCACCGATGAAACAGGAACCGATTGCATCCATCTCGAAGGATGTACCTGTACTACCGTTTACAGAACCTACACGTGCTGCACAGAGAAGACCTGCAAGACCTGCAAGAAGTCCCATGTTTACATAAGCAATAAAGTAAACTTTGTTTGTATCAATACCGGAAAGCTGTGTAGCTTTCTCATTACCACCGATTGCGTAGAAATAACGTCCGAATGCTGTTTTGGATGTAATGAAACTGTAAATCAGGCAGATTGCAACTACCCAGATGAACATAACGGAGATACCTTTGTACTGGAACAGTTTGTAGCAGTACCACAGGATAACAGCTGCAATGATCACTGCTTTGCTGTAATCAGAAAATGCTGTATTCTGACGATAACCTTTTTTCGCTTTGTTTGCTCTGGAACGAATAACATTAAAGATTACATAAACAGCTACTACAACACCAACGATCAGTGCGGAATAGTTTGCAGTATCATCAAGTCCAGGAATATTGATGTAGGATGTAAATACTTTCAGGAAATCTTGGCTCTGGATAGATACAGTCTTGTTATCCAGGATCAGACGTCCGAATCCACGGAAGATGAACATACCTGCAAGTGTTGTGATAAATGGAGGAATACGTTTGTAACCGATCCAGTAACCCTGCCAGATACCTACCAGAAGACCAACAACCAGGCAGATGATGATGGTCAGATATGGGTTCATTCCCTTGTTGCTGATAAGTACTGCTGCAAGACCACCAACCAGGCAGATTACAGCACCAACAGAAAGGTCGATGTTACCACCTGTCAGGATACATAATAACATACCACAGGCAAGAACGAGAACATAACCATTCTGAAGCATTAAGTTTGACATGTTCTGTGCATACAGGAGTCTTCCGTTTGTCAATCCACAGAACAGGATAAATACGATCACCAGTGCAATGACCATTGTATACTTTCTTAAGAAATCTTTTACATTAAATTTCATTTTTTTACCCCTTTCCCAGTAACTGTTCAGTCACTATTTCTTATTTTTTATTCTGTTCCTGCATGATCGAAGCCATAATACGTTCCTGAGTTGCCTCTTCCGCTGTAAATTCACCAGCCAGACGGCCTTCACTCATAACATAGATCCGGTCACACATACCGAGAAGTTCCGGCATTTCAGAAGAAATCATAATGACTGATTTTCCATCTTCTACCATCTTATTGATCAGGCAGTAGATATCATATTTTGCACCTACATCGATACCTCGTGTAGGTTCATCCAGAATCAGGATATCCGGTTCTGTAAACATCCACTTACCAAGCAGAGCTTTCTGCTGGTTACCACCGGAAAGGTTACCGATTTTCTGCTCATTGGAAGGAGTCTTGGTTCCCATTTCCTTTGTCATCTCATCTGCCAGATGAACTTCCATATCTGTATTGATGACACCTTTCTCACAGACTTTGGAAAGCCTTGCAAGTGTTGTATTAAATCGAATAGATTCTCCAAGGATCAGTCCGTTCGTCTTACGGTCTTCTGTTACATATGCAAGACCATGGCGAATTGCATCATGCGGATTCTTGAGATTGACTTTTTCTCCCTTGATATAAAGCTCACCGGAAATATTGGATCCGTAGCTCTTGCCAAATACAGACATTGCAAATTCGGTACGTCCTGCACCCTGCAGTCCTGAGAAACCAACAACCTCACCTTTATGTACTTTACAGTTGATTTTATTATCTACGATCTTCTCAGGATAGAGTGGATGATGAACGGTCCAGTCTTTTACTTCCAACATAACCTCTTTGCTGACATTATGTTTTCTGGTAGGATAACGGTCATCCATAGAACGGCCAACCATACCTTTGATGATACGGTCTTCACTTAAATCATCTACACCCTTGGTCAGTGTCTCGATCGTTGTACCATCTCGGATGATCGTACAGCGGTCTGCACAGTAGATGATCTCATTCAGTTTATGAGTGATGATGATAGAGGTCAGTCCGTTCTTCTTGAATTCCATCAGAAGATCCAGAAGCATCTTTGCATCTTCATCATTCAGAGATGAAGTAGGCTCATCCAGGATCAGAAGTTTAACCTTCTTGGAGAATGCCTTTGCGATCTCTACCAGCTGCTGTTTACCTGTTCCGATATCTTTGATCAGTGTCTGCGCAGATTCATTAAGGCCAACCTGTGCCATATGTTTTTCTGCTTCACTGTATGTTCTGTCCCAGTCAATGCTGCCGCTTTTATTTTTAATCTCGTTTCCGAGAAACATATTCTCGCCAATAGAAAGTAACGGAATCAGTGCAAGTTCCTGATGAATGATAACGATACCTTTCGCTTCACTGTCATTCAGGTTTTTAAACTTACATTCCTCACCTTCATAGGTAACTGTACCTGTATAACTTCCATATGGATACTGACCACTTAAAACGTTCATCAGTGTGGATTTTCCCGCACCGTTTTCACCGATCAGCGCGTGAATCTCTCCTCGCTGGACTTCAAGATTTACATTGTCCAGAGCTTTGACACCGGGGAACTCTTTTGTAATGTGATCCATTACTAAAATATTGTCTGCCAAAATGGCGCCCCCTTTCAAAAAACCGGGCGGGGCTCTTCACCCCGCCCTAAAATTTCAAATTACATGTTTTATTGGTTACTTAAGCAATTTTTCTGCTTACTGTGCCGGATGAAGATATCCGTCATCGTCCTGTGTATAGTATCCTGTGTCAACCAGTTCTTCTTTCATGTTGTCTTTAGTTACAACTGTAGGAACAAGCAGGAAGGATGGGCATTTATGTCCTTCGGATGTTTCATAGGATTCTGTATCATATGCACAATCGAAATCCCATTTGGAGTTTGTGATCAGAGAATCATCAATTGTGTCACCTTTCAGCATTGCTTCTGCAAGGTCAAGAGTAACAACTGCTTCGTTTGCAACTGCTTTGTAAACTGTCATGGACTGTTTTCCATCTACGATGTTTGCAAGGTTTGCTTCGTCACCATCCTGTCCTGTGATCAGAACGTCGTTTTTGCCTGCATAGTCAGATTCGATAGCCTGTGTAACACCAAGTGCTGTAGAGTCATTGGAGCAAAGAGCTACATCAAGCTGTGTTCCGTCTGCATAGTAAGAAGCGAGGATGTTCTGCATTCTTTCCAAAGCTGTCTGTGTATCCCATGCTGCTGTTGCTACGGAATCGAAATCGGTCTGTCCGGAAACTACCTTTAATGTGCCGGCATCCAGATACGGTTTCAGAGTGTCATATGCACCATTGAAGAAGTATCCAGCGTTGTTATCAGCCGGGTCACCTGCTGTGAACTCGATGTTATATGTTTTATCACCTGCATTGTCAAGATCCAGAGTATCGATTACGTACTGGCCCTGCAGAGTACCTACTGTATAGTTATCGAAGGAGATATAATAGGAAACTGCATCGGATTTGATCAGACGGTCATAAGCGATAACCGGGATTCCTGCATCTGCTGCTTCATCCATAACTGTATTAAGTGCTTCACCATCGATAGCTGCAACTACCAGGAGGTTAACTCCATCGGAGATCAGGTTCTGGATATCATTTACCTGACGGTCTGTTTCGTTATCGGAGTATGTCAGCTCCACATCATATCCAGCTGCTTTAAACTGTTCTTCCAGATAAGAACCGTCTCTGTTCCAACGTTCCAGAGACTGTGTTGGCATTGAGATACCAATCTTTCCGCCTTCAGCTGCTGCATCATCTGCAAGTACAGGAACTGCACAAGATGTGATTGCCATTGTTGCTGCCATCGCTAAAACTAATTTTTTCTTCATAAAAGAAACCTCCCATTTTTGTTTTCGCTCTTTAGCTATTTCGTATAGCTTTTTGATGAAATTATAATATCATATAGATATTTTAAACAAAATGGACTGTTTTTTGATGCACCATTCAATTTTTGCGTTCAAAAAAAATCCAGACGACACGCATCTGGATTTTTTTGGACATCTGCTTTTTATTAAATTAAATTTGTGCTATTGACACTTCTCAGGATATTCTCAACCAATACATCTCAGTATGTTACTTACTGGTCACTCCTGCGCATCCAGTGCGCGAAGTCTGTGTACAAGCTCCTCACAGATTTCGAGCTTGTCTTTACCATCTGTCTCGATAACGATATCAGCTGCTGCCTGATATTTCTCACGACGTTTTTCCATAAGGTCGCCGATGAAAGTCACATTCTTATTTCCTTCGAGAAGTGGTCTGTCATGGTTGTCTTTGACACGGTTTAAGATTGTCTCCGGTTTTGCGGTAAGAAGAACGACACGGCCGTTTTTCTTCATCTCAACTACATTGCGCTCTCTCATCGGTACACCGCCGCCACAGGAGATGACCACATTGCTCTTGGACTGCATTTCAATAAGAAGTTCTGTCTCAAGATTACGGAAGTATTCTTCTCCGTAGGTCTCAAAAATATCGGAGATGGACATGCCTTCTCTCTCTGCGATGATCTGATCCATCTCTACAACTTCCATTGCAAAAACAGTTCTCAGGAAATCAGAGATCGTAGATTTGCCGGCTCCCATAAATCCGATCAGGACGATATTGTAATCAAACAGCTTACGCGCCTGAATCTTCTTACTGTTTCTTGTGATTTCTTCAAAAACAGCCATTACCTCATCTTTATGGCGTTTGCCTTCCATTCTGCGGTTCAACCATTCTCTCTGCTTCGCTTCCTGCTCCGGCTGCAGGATCGGAATATCATTTGCTTCTTTGTAAACCATGATGTCTTCTACGATTCTGTTACGCATAAGAAGTGCATCCAGAAGAATCTCATCACACTGTCCGAGACTTTCTCTGAGTATATCCAACTGATTCATATGTATCGTTCCCTCTCTATATAAACAAATTTATCGTTATTATAACAGCTATTTAGCGCGTTAACAATATAAAGTGGGGATTTTTCTGAAAAAACTGAATTTTATTCTGCATTCTTGAGTGCTTCACTCATCGGCACTTTACGTATCCTGCGATATTCCAGAAGTGCTACTACGGCATAAGTTACAAATCCAGCCCCAAACATCTTCACATAAATCATCGGATCGATCCACAGAGCAATCCATCCGGAAATACTCTGCAGCATCACTTCCCGGAACAGCACCTTCATGGCAGCAGCCTCAATAGGCATGCTGATAAGGAGACAGAGAACTACAACAATTGACGTTGACATAATATACAGTCTGCTGATCTCACCATTGGTATAACCCAGAATCTTTGTCATTGAGATTGACTGTGCATTTTTTTCGATGATGATCTTGGACAACAGATAGATCAGGATCATGTAGATTGCAATTGCAAATCCATTGACCAGTCCCATCATACTTCCCATTGATACGTTGAGCTGTCTGGAAATCTTGGTCAGGGCATCCAGATCTATCACCGAACCGATATAACGGCTGTCAATATCCGTAATCTCGCTGTTGCAGAAATAACCACTGAAGTAATCATCTCCCAGATCAAACATCTGATTCAGATCCTCCTGCGGCATAAAGATACAAAGCCCGCCATCATAATCATAGATTCCACCGATTTTAAACGTATACTCATCATCCTCATATTTTTCCTTAAGAGTGATCGAGTCCCCGATTTTCAGCAAAAACTTGTCCGCATATGCCTGCGAGCTGTAAACACCATCTGAAAAATCCGCGTCAATATACTTACTGTCATTGTGGACTCCATAGATAGTAACTTCTTCGCTCTTGTATTTGCCCGGAAGTGTATTCAAAGAATATGCACTGAACTCCTCCGCATCTTCATTATCCGTCTCTGTATCATGAGAAAAAAGAAACATATCCAGCATTCCCTCAAGCTTATTGCTTCCGCCCATCACACTGACCGGAACAGAAAGCATATACTGATATTTTGCCAGCATATTATTCTGAATCTCCAGTTGATAGTGATCCAGTGCCGACGGAAGCAGAAGTCCGAACATCAGAAGCAGATTTGCAAAAACAATACCCACAAAGAGCACCAGATAATTGCTGATGTTCTGAAAGATTACACGCAGACGGAACCTGTAAAATATTTTCAGTTTCGGACTTAAATAAAGAGCACGCCTCTGCTTTCTTGTTGAAAGATCCCTTCGCAGGAATTTAAGCGGTGAAAGTTTCAGTTTGTGATGCAGGATTGCATAATTAACTACAAACATGATCGCCACAGGCACCACTGTTGTCAGAACAAATGCTTCTGCATTCCAGATTGTCTTATAGGTCGGAAGGCTGTAACTTCCATAATACATGTCAGCGCATATATATTTAAAAACTGTATAACCCAGAATATTTCCGCCAAGTGCCCCTATAAGCGTTACGATAACCGGCAGTGTCATGTAATGACGAACCAGTTCTCCCCGCGTATAACCGGATGCACGGAGTGTTCCGATCACACCGGCTTCTTTTGCAATCGTGTTGCTTGTCGTAATTCCAAACACAAATGCCATGATCACAATAATGATATAAAGAAGCATTGCAATCATTGCTTTGTCACTTCCCATGTCATCACCGGTAAAGATGATCGCCTGGTTCTGATACTGTGGCACAAAGCTTTCCAGTGTAACAACTTTGCCCATTGCTTTCATCAGATCCTCGGAAACATCTTTTTCCTCTGCTTCTGTCTCCGGTTTTTTATCATAGATCCACGCATAATTATACTGCAGCTTATCCTGATCCAGCGTATCAAATTCTTCTTCTGTCACCAGACCGACACCGAATTTTACGGCATCAAACATGGTATCGCTGTTGTTCTGAAACAGACAGCTGTAATCAGATAAAGCAACCAGACCGGTAATTTTCCAACTCTTCTTGCCGTCATCGATCGTGTCTCCGACTTTCAGATTATTATTATCCGCATACATACGGTCAATCGCGATCTCACCTGTTTTTTCCGCAAGCTTGCCTTCCATCAGGCAGACTTTGTTGACATCTGTACGGTTCTTAAAGAAACGCATCGTACTGCCATTTAAAAGAGAATCTTCTATATAATAGTTCTCATAGACTTTAATGCCTTCATCTTCGATTGCCTCTTTCTGTCCACGATACAGACGCTCTCCGAGACGGAAATTGCCATCTTCGATGTTGTATTTCTCAAAGCCTTCATTGTATGCCTGAATCATACTTCCATCCGCAACAAGGAATCCGGAAACCAGTCCGATCGTCGCGACCATTAGGATAAAAACAACCAGATACTTTCCGATTTCTCCTTTGAGTTCACGGGGAATCCTTTTTCTGAGAGGACTTTTCATATTATCGCCCCCTTACCAGTCAAGATCCATCGCAGGAATCTTATGTTCGTTCTGATAATTCTTACGGATCATACCATCTCGAAGCTTGACTACACGATCCGCCATATCTTTGATTGCATCATTATGAGTAACCATGACGACCGTATTTCCATATTTCTGATTAACGGTTTCGATCAGTTTCAGAATCTCCTTGGATGTATTGTAATCAAGCGCACCCGTCGGTTCATCACAGAGCAGGATATCCGGATTCTTTACGATAGCACGACCAATTGCTGTTCTCTGCTGCTGGCCTCCGGACAGCTGATTCGGAAGTTTTCTCTGATGTTCAAAAAGTCCCAGTGTATGCAGAAGTTCATCCACATCCAGTGGACGGTCACTTAAATATGCCCCGACCTCGATATTTTCACGCACTGTAAGATTTGGGATCAGGTTGTACATCTGGAAGATATAGCCCAGATGCTTTCTGCGGTACTGTGACAGCTTCTTTTCTTTCATGTCGGCAAGACGTTCTCCCTCAATGGAGATGCTTCCATCATCGGCACTCTCAATTCCCCCGATAATATTTAAAAGTGTGGATTTACCGGAACCGGATGGTCCCAGAAGGACACAGAACTCTCCCTTCGCAATATCCAGATCCAGACCGCGCAGCACATCGACTTTGCTGTCGCCCGAACCAAATGATTTCTTGATTTCTCTTATTTCCAAAAACATACGTTTCTCCTTTTCCCCTCGATTTTTGACCAATTTTTTCGGTTAGCCGTATCTATACTTATGTTAGTTCAGACTACTCCATTTTGTCAAGAATATTTGTCGAAGCTAACTATTTTCGAAAAAGGAGCACATTTTTTGTATATAAACATTACGGAGTAATTTCCTGTAACGTAAAAAATCCGGCTCTGCCAGAAGCAAAGCCGGAAGGCATTTCATATTATTTACATCAAAAATCCCATAATCCTCTCTACCACAAACACTGCTGCACACGCAAACAAAGCAACCGTAAGAAGGCTCTTTTCGCGATAGGCTACGATCAGCGCCACGATCAGTCCTGCAGCACCGGAAATAATTCCCCCCGCCGTTGCGGTAAGGATCGCCGGAAATGTCATCGCCGCAAGACAGGCATACGGCACATAATATAAGAAAGATTTTACATAAGGACTGGTGATTTCTTTCTTAACAAGTACAAGCGGAAGCATACGTATCAGGTAAGTCACACCTGCCATCACCAGAATATAGATATATACATTCGGTTTCATATCAGTCTGCCTCCTCCTTTTCTTCGATCGGGCAGAAGTATGCTGCAATTCCTGCCACAAGTACGGTTGTGATAATAATCACAAAACCGGTTGATACTTTATTCAGTACAGGCACAGTCGCAAATAAAGTACTTACTGCCATAGCACCGATCACAACACCCAGCACGGCACGGTTCTTCTTAGCCGGCGGAATAATGACAGCAAGGAACATGCCATAGATTGCAACGCTCAGTGCACTGACCAGAAAATCCGGAAGCAGATTTCCCGATACGGCACCGGCAAGAGTTCCGAGTGTCCATCCTGGAATTGCCACACACATCACACCATAATTATACCATGGACTGATTCTTCCCTCCTGACTTGCACTGACGCCAAAGATCTCATCTGTCACACCAAACGCAACTGCCAGGCGATGGCCGTTTGACACACCCTTTTCCAGTTTCTGTGAAAGCGAAAAAGACATCAGACAATATCGAAGATTGATGACCAGCTGAGTCAGTGCCATCTCCCAGAGAGATCCGCCTGCTGCAATGATCCCGATACCTGCAAACTGACCTGCCGATGTCAGATTTGTCAGAGAGATCAATACAGCCTGCCATGCACTTAATCCCGCCTGTATTGCCATAATACCAAACGTAAAAGAGACTGCAAAATACCCGAGTCCGATCGGAATTCCGTCTTTCAGTCCCTTCTGAAAAGCGGATTTATTCATGATGGTTTCAGCCCTCCAGAGAATTTAATACACGGAATCCATTATTGCTCAGCACATTTTCGGTTACAAATACATCATCTGTCTGAAGAATCATGATCGGAAGGGCATTTCCTCTGTGATAAGATGTATAAATATAATCCAGATTTACATTACAGTTACCAAGTACCTGCAATACTGCGTTCAGTCCGCCGACTTCATCCTTAAGATCTACGGCGATAACTTCTGTCACACGGTTCATATATCCGTTCTCTGTAAGAATTTTTCCGGCCTCGTCTGCCTGGTTTGTCACCATACGAAAAAGCGCAAATTCCGGTGCATCAAAGCATGCAAATCCATAAATATCGATACCTGCTTCTGCCAGAAGACCGGTTACTTTCTGAAGACTTCCTGCTTTATTTTCAATAAATACGATATTCTGTTTAATCATTATTCTCTCTCCTCGTCCCTCGCATAAAAATTAGTCTATATTGCATAATATACCAATGAATATCATTATACTCACGTTTTTTCTAAATGTAAACCTTTGCAGAAACATTACGGAGTAATTTCCTGTAACGTAAAAAGGTCCCCGTGAAGCACTCTTGCCCCACGAGGATTCATATTCTTTCATTAAGTATTATTTCCTTATACTTATCCACACAGCGGATCAGGCATCCAGCTCTTCATCCACATATTTCTGGATATTGGATGCATTTACATATTTCTTAAGGTGTTCACCATCGGTAATAACCAGCGTCGGTGCCTGCATGATTCCAAACTGGCGTGCCATATCAGGATTTTTCTCTGCATCGATGATCTCGAGGTCTTCGCCTTCCAGCATCTTCTTTGCCATGCGGCAGTTCGGACAGGTACTTGTAGTAAACAGATATTTATGCGTTTCCAACGGTTCGATCTTTACATCATCGTCAGTCAGTGTCACCATACTTGTATGAACTTTCTTAAGTTTGGAATGAAGCACATCATATAACGTACGGTTCTTGTACTCCTGTGCCTTACCGTCGTTCCAGTTCTGTACCGGGCGGTAATATCCGGTGATACGGCTGTAAACTTCTGCTTTTTTACCGCATTTCGGGCAGGTAAAATGCTCACCGCTTAAATAGCCATGCTCCTTACATACAGAGTAGGTCGGAGAAATCGTATAATACGGAAGCTTGTAGTTCTCTGCGATCTTACGTACAAGAGATGCAGCAGCTTTCCAGTCCGGAAGTTTCTCACCGAGGAACGCATGGAATACAGTACCGGATGTATACAGGGTCTGAAGCTCATCCTGAATATCCAGTGCATCAAAGATATCGGAGCTGAATTCCACCGGAAGATGGGAGCTGTTGGTGTAATACGGAGTATCACCCTTGCTTCCTGCGGTACGGATATCCGGCCAGCGTTTACGGTCATGTTTTGCCAGGCGGTATGCAGTGGACTCTGCCGGAGTTGCCTCCAGATTGAACAGCTCGCCCGGATATTCTTCCTGATAATCAGAAAGTCGGTTACGCATATGTGTCAGTACTTCTTTTGTAAACTTCTGCGTACGCTCATCGCTCATATCACAGCCAAGCCATGCGGCATTCAGTCCGGCTTCGTTCATTCCGACCAGGCCAATGGTTGAAAAATGATTGTCAAAACTTCCCAGATAACGTTTGGTGTACGGATACAGACCTTCGTTCAGGAGTTTCGTGATGACCTCTCTCTTGATGTGAAGAGATCTCGCAGAAATATCCATCAAACGATCCAGTCTGCGGTAAAACTCTTCCGGAGTCTTTGACTGATATGCGATACGAGGCATGTTGATTGTTACGACACCAACGGAACCGGTGCTCTCGCCGGAACCAAAGAAGCCGCCGCTCTTTTTACGCAGTTCACGAAGATCAAGACGGAGACGACAGCACATGCTGCGGATGTCGCTCGGTTTCATATCGCTGTTGATATAGTTGGAAAAATACGGGGTTCCGTATTTCGCAGTCATTTCAAATAACAGACGGTTGTTCTCTGTATCGGACCAGTCAAATTCCTTCGTGATGGAATAGGTCGGGATCGGATACTGGAAACCACGTCCGTTGGCATCGCCCTCGATCATGGTCTCAATAAATGCCTTATTGACCATATCCATCTCTTTCTTACAGTCTTTGTACTTGAAGTCCATTTCCCTGCCGCCAACGATTGCAGGAAGCTCTGCCAGATCGTCCGGAACAGTCCAGTCCAGAGTGATATTGGAAAATGGTGCCTGTGTACCCCAACGGCTCGGTGTATTGACACCATAGATAAATGACTCGATACATTTCTTTACCTCATGATAGCTTAAGTTGTCCACCTTGACAAATGGTGCAAGGTAAGTATCAAAAGAAGAAAACGCCTGTGCACCGGCCCATTCATTCTGCATGATGCCGAGGAAATTAACCATCTGATTGCACAGTACACTCAGATGCTTCGCCGGTGCGGAAGTAATCTTGCCCTCGATTCCGCCAAGACCTTCCTGAATCAGCTGTTTCAGGGACCATCCTGCACAGTAGCCGGTCAGCATGGACAGGTCATGAATGTGAATGTCTGCATTTCTGTGCGCCTCTGCGATCTCATTGTCATAGATCTCGGAAAGCCAGTAATTTGCGGTTACAGCACCGGAGTTGCTTAAGATCAGCCCTCCGACAGAATAAGTTACGGTGGAGTTTTCTTTTACCCGCCAGTCTTCAACCTTGACGTAACTGTCTACGATTTCCTTGTAATCGAGGATTGTGGATTTCATGTTACGGATCTTTTCTCTCTGCTTGCGGTAAAGGATATAAGCCTTTGCCACATCACTGTAACCGGCCTGGATCAGAACATTCTCTACACTGTCCTGAATATCTTCCACTGTTACTTTGCCGTCTGTGATCTTATTCTGAAAATCTGCGGTCACACGGAGTGCCATCAGATCAATCATATCCTTGCTGTAAACTTTTTCTTTGGCATCGAATGCTTTATCAATCGCTGCAGTGATTTTTGACATCTGAAATTCCGCGATCTCACCATCACGCTTAACTACCTGAAACATACTTAAATCAAACCTCCCTCTACTGCTGCATCTGTATCTATTTACGACCACATGTTCCCATATGATTTATGCGCTGTAGACCTATTGTAGCAAACTCTCTTCGTTTCGTCAATACGCAAAAACACCATATATTGTGTCATTTTATCTTCTTCACAACTATATGGTGTTATCCAAAAAACTTTTTTATTTGTATTTTCAGTGACTTTCAGGGAGCACGGAAACGAAGATTTCCGCAGGAACACGGGCTTTTACGGCTATTCCGTCGGCTGTATATTCCTCTGAAAGAAGGCTTCCATATTCACGTATCAGCTGAATTTTTCCTGCCTCTTTGTAAGAAAATAATTCTTCCAGATAAATCTGGCTCTCAGCAAGAATTTTTGCAAGAACGTCTTTAAATTCTTCCAGACCTTCCCCTGTACGTGCAGAACACTTTACAGTATAATCTGCCTGAAGATCCCGGATCTGGATATCTTTTACCTGATCCTGCTTGTTCAGAAGAGTGATGATCTTTTTTCCGGTTGCACCGAGTTCACGAAGTGTCTCGTATACTGTGTGCATCTGAAGCTCTGCCTGCGGATTTGACGCGTCTACGACATGAATGATATAGTCGGCATACTTTGCCTCCTCCAGCGTGCTTTTAAAGGCTTCTACAAGGTGATGCGGCAGCTTCCGTATAAACCCTACAGTGTCGGTCAGAAGGATCTGCTGCCCGTCTTTTAATTCCAGTACTCTTGTCGTCGGATCAAGTGTCGCAAATAACTTGTCTTCTGCGAGGATTCCGGCTCCGGTCAACGTATTTAAAAGCGTGGACTTTCCGGCATTGGTGTAGCCTACGATCGCAGCGGTCTTCAGATTCCCGCGACTTCTTTTACCGCGGATCAGTTCTCTGTGCTTCTCAACCTGAAATAACTCGGCTTTCAGTGCTGAAATTCTGGTTCGGATCAGACGTCGGTCTGTTTCCAGTTTTTTTTCACCGGGACCTCGCGTACCGATTCCACCACCGAGTCTGGACAGAGATTCACGTAAACCGACAAGACGCGCCGCGCGATAGCGGAGCTGTGCAAGCTCGACCTGGATTTTTCCCTCGCTGCTTACTGCACGCGCCGCAAATATATCAAGGATCAGAAGTGTACGATCCATTACTTTGCAGTCCAGTTCACGCTCAAGATTATTGAGCTGCGCCGGCGACAGTTCATCATCACAGATCACACCGTTTGCGTCATATGCCTGAATAAGTGCCGCAACTTCTTCGATCTTACCCTTACCGATATAGGTACCCGGGTGGACTGCCTCACGATTCTGTATCACCTTTGCCACAGTCACTGCACCGGCAGTCTCTGCCAGTTCTTCCAGCTCATCAAGAGATGCAGCGACATCCTCGTCTTCGCTTGTCTGCACGCCGATCAGAATAACCCGTTCTTCTATATCTTTAAACTCGTAAAACTGCATACTCAGCCTCCGTTTCTCGACTGAAGGAAAATAAGCTCTTTGGATGCATTTTCATCATCCGGGAACATCTTGAGATACTCCTGTATCTTACTTAATGCTGTGGCAAAATCCAGTTTTTTCTCATAAACCACAACTTCATTATACAGAAGATCCTGCATTTCCTCTGTAGAAGCGTCTGCAAGACCATTTGTGATATCTGCCAGTGCATTATCGTAATTGCCATCATCAATATCACAGAGTGCAAGACCATTGTAACCTTTTGCCGGAGAGCTTCCCTCCGTCTCAATATACTGCTGGTACATGGCGCGTGCATTGGCTGTATCGCCCTGTGCTTTATAAACCATACCGAGAAGCAGGATTCCCTCGGTGCTCTTTTTGTTGACCGCTTCTGTCAGTTCTTTCTTTGCATTGCTGTAATCCTGCATATAGTAGTAAGCTTTTCCCCGGTCACAGTAATCGTCTGCAGTTTTGGCTTCTGTCTTTAATGCAGTCTCCAGATAACGTGTACCGTCTGCCTCCATGTCTTTTTCAAGATATGCCTCGTAAATCTCGATTGCCATCTCATAGGACGTATCGGCATCGTATGCATCAGTAAAATTAGAGGATGCCTCATCGTAAGAATCCATGGCAAGTGCAACACAGCCAGTCAGGTAATACGTGTCTGCATCCATCGCGTAATCTTCGGCGATGGTCTGGCAGTCTGCCATTGCAGCATCAAAAAGCTCTGATTTCAGCTCTGCAGTTGCACGGTAAGCAAGCATGTCCTTTTTCAATGTTTTGCCTGCTTTTTCATCATTCAGTCCACTGGTGAGATAGTCGATCGCATCTTGGTAATTGCCGAGATGAAGGCTTGCTATACCTGCCCCACGATACGACTCTGCACTTTTATATCCGGCAGTGATCGAAGACTTGTAACCTTCCAGCGCATAGTCATAACTTCCCTGCTCAAGATCTGTTACAGCCTGGTCATAAGTCTTCTTATTCTGCCCTCCGCAGCCGGTCAGCATGAGCATACAGAGACCGGCTGTTCCCATTTTTATAATATTTTTTTTATTCATCAATATCCTTTATTCTACAATAAGTCCTTCTTCTTCCATGACACGTACTACATTATTTACGTGCTCTGCACAGATTTCCTCTGTTCCGGCTTCTACCATGACACGGATCAGCGGCTCTGTACCACTTTCCCTTACAAGAATACGTCCTTCTGTACTCAATGCTCTTGCAGCTGCTTCTACTGCTTCGACAACCTTCGGGTTCTCTCTTGCAGTTTTCTTATCGGCTACACGCACATTGCGCAGGATCTGCGGATATACTTTCATCTCTTTTGCAAGATCACAGAGAGTTGCTTTCTGCTCTACGCAGGCTTCCATGATCATAAGAGAAGTCAGGATTCCGTCACCGGTAGCTGCATAACGGCTGAAAATCACGTGTCCGGACTGCTCGCCACCAATACTGTAATTGTTTTCGAGCATATTTTCTGCTACGTATTTGTCACCTACAGCAGTCTGCTCATAGTTGATGTCTTCACTTTCAAATGCTTTATAAAGTCCCATGTTGGACATAACGGTCGTAACAACAGTATTGCCGTTTAATTTGCCCTGTGATTTCAGGAATTTACCACATACATACAAAATCTTGTCACCATCAATGATATTTCCCTTATGGTCTACCGCAATACAGCGGTCTGCATCTCCGTCATAGGCAAAACCGACATCCAGCCCATTCTCAACCACATATTTCTGCAGTACTTCGATATGCGTGGAACCGCAGCCACGATTGATGTTGGTTCCGTCCGGATCATTGTTGATCACATAAGTCTTTGCACGAAGTGCGTCAAATACACTTTTTGCAATTGCAGAAGAACTTCCGTTGGAACAATCCAGTCCGACTTTAATATTTTTGAAGTCACGGCACGGAATAGAAATCAGATAACCAATATAACGGTTACGTCCGGAAGCATAATCCACGGTACGTCCGATATCTTCGCGTGTTGCATATGGAAGATCTTCGATCTTGCCATCCAGATATGCTTCGATTCTTGCCTCTACTTCTGCTTCGATCTTCTGTCCGTTACCGTTCAGAAGCTTGATTCCATTATCGTAAAATGGATTGTGACTTGCAGAGATCATAATTCCGCAGTCAAAATTCTCTGTGCGAACCGCGTAGGAAACACTCGGTGTTGTCGTTACATGAAGCAGATATGCATCTGCTCCGGAAGCCGTCAGTCCGGCAACCAGTGCATACTCAAACATATAGCTGCTGCGTCTGGTATCCTTGCCGATTACGATCTTGGCCTTATGTTCACGGCCATAGTACCAGCCGACATATCTGCCGACTTTGAAAGCATGATCTACTGTTAACTGTATATTTGCTTCCCCACGAAAACCATCTGTTCCAAAATATTTGCCCATTATTTTCCTCCTTATCCGCGCATATCTAATGCGTTGTCCTGCTTATTTGTAAAGATCAGCCGGATAAACTCCTTTTTTGACCAGCTCAGCAAAAGCCTCTGTCACAGAAGCCTTGTCTTCCTGATAAGTTACACCAAACCAGGTGTCCCTGCTCTCCAGTACATCAACAGTTGCCTCTCCCTTCTGGATCAGCTCGTCGATCATAACCGGAAGAAGGTATTCTTTCTTAATATCTTCTGGTTTCAGATCCTCAAGAAATTCAACAAAACCTTTTTCCAGTGTATCCATAAATGCCGGAGTAAGTCCCCACATATTCATGGAAACCAGGCTCTTAACATCCAGTTTTTCCACTGTACCGTCATCGCTGCGTGTTTCAGCACCTTCAGCAGTCTTAAAGATATTATGTGTCTCTGTAACACCTGTCAGTGCACCATTTTCAATGTGGCACACACCACGTGTAACACTTCCGTTATCACTCAGTGTATTTCCAAGACGGAATCCTGCCATACAGATATGAATTTTATCATCCTGCGGCTGTTCCTGTACCAGATATTCATGTACTTTTACATATGCTTCCTTGCCATAGTAATCATCTGCATTGATTACAACAAAAGGCTCATCCAGCACTTCCCGTGCGGCAAGGACTGCCTGGCCGGTTCCCCATGGTTTGGTACGGTCTGCCGGTTTGCTGAATCCATCCGGAAGATTCTCAAGTGACTGGAATGCATATTCTACTTCTGTGATCTTTTCGATTCTTTCTCCGATGACACGGCGGAATTCTTCTTCCAGATCCTTACGGATAATAAAGACAACTTTATTAAATCCTGCCTCCAGCGCGTCATGAATGGAATAATCCATAATGATCTCACCATTCGGTCCTACCGGTGCAAGCTGCTTGATGCCCTTTCCGAAGCGACTTCCGATTCCTGCTGCCATGATTACTAATGCTGTTTTTTTCATGTAAATTTCCTCCCATTACATAGTATAGATATTTTTCCACATCATTTTCGTATACTTATTACATGCTTTTACTGTTCTTCATTTAAAGTACTGAGCTTTGCCGCCTGATCTGCTGCGATCAGACTATCAAGGATCTCATCGAGGTCTCCTCCGAGGATTCCATCCAGACGGTGCAGTGTCAGTTTGATACGGTGATCTGTCACACGTCCCTGTGGGAAATTGTAGGTACGGATCTTCTCGGAACGGTCTCCGGTACCAATCTGGCTTCTTCTTGCCTCAGCCTCTGCATCATGCTGCTTTGCAAGTTCCATCTCATACAGACGGGAACGCAGAACTTTCAGTGCCTTGTCTTTATTCTTAAGCTGTGATTTCTCATCCTGACAGGAAATCACAATTCCGGTTGGGATATGGGTCAGACGTACTGCAGAGTCTGTAGTGTTGACACACTGTCCACCGTTTCCGGATGCACGGAACACATCAAATTTACAGTCATTCATATCCAGATGGAAGTCAATCTCCTCTGCCTCCGGCATGATTGCAACGGTGCAGGTGGATGTATGGATACGTCCGCCTGATTCTGTCTCCGGAACTCGCTGTACACGGTGCACACCACTCTCATATTTCAGTCTGGAATATGCTCCCTGTCCCTGGATCATAAATGTAACTTCCTTAAATCCGCCAATTCCGTTCTCATTGAGACTCATCATCTCCGTCTTCCAGCGGCGTGATTCTGCGTATTTCACATACATACGGTAAATCTCTGCTGCAAACAGTGCTGCCTCATCTCCGCCGGCGCCGGCACGGATCTCAACGATAACATTCTTGCTGTCATTCGGGTCTTTCGGAAGAAGAAGAATCTTCAGTTCTTTTTCCAGTTCTTCCACACGCTTCTTTGCATCAGAAAGCTCTTCCTTCAGCATCTCGCGCATTTCTTCATCCTTTTCTTCTTCCAGCATCGATAAGCTGTCCTGAATGGTTTCTTTATTTTCTTTGTATTCTTTGTAGGTATCTACGATAGGCTGCAGTTCACTCTGTTCTTTCATCAGCTTCTGAAAACGTTCCTGATTATCTGTTACACCCGGTTCTCCGAGCTCATTCAGAACTTCCTCGAAGCGAACAAGCAGGTCCTCTAATTTATCAAACATCCTGTTCCTCCTGTATTTACTTTTTCTGTCCGATTACGACTCTGTCAAGTCCTGACAGATCCTGTATTACTTCTACATTAACAAAATCATTTGCTTTCATGATCTCCGGGACGGACTCTCCCTGATCACAGCCGATCTCATACATCAGCCATCCGCCCGCCCGCAGATATTTCCCTGCCTGTGCGGTGATCTCTCTGTAAAAAAACAGTCCGTCTTCTTTCCCGTCCAGCGCAAGCACCGGATCATGGGAACGCACTTCCTCCATAAGCCCCGGAATGTCTCCCGATGGAATATAGGGCGGATTCGAAATAAGCATATCATATTCCACAGCTGTATTTCCACTGTTTTTCTCAAAATAGTCACCGGAAAACAGGTCACTCTGCACAAATTCCGCACGATTTTCAAGCTGCAGATGCATTCTGTTGTGCTTTGCGACAGTAAGTGCTCCCTCCGATACATCCACACCGGTTCCTGACGCATCCTGCCTCTCCATAAGAAGACTGAGCAAAATACAGCCGGAACCGGTACACATATCAAGGACCTTCGGTGAACGGCTGTCCTTTAAATGTGTGAGTGCTGTTTCGACCAGTACTTCCGTATCCTGACGCGGCACCAGCACACGCTCATCTACACAGAATTCATATCCCATAAAATAAGCCCTGCCGGTAATATGCTGCAATGGAATATGCTGTGCACGTTTGGCACACATCTCCAGATAACGTGATTCTGTCTTTTTATCCAGAATTTCATCCATATGTGCATAATACCAGGCACGGTTGATATTTGCCGCATACTCCAGAAGAAGCCAGGCATCCAACCCGGCTTCTTCAATCGCGGCCGCATCCAAAAGATGAATTCCATCTTCCAGTACTTCTTTATATGTCCGCATGTTCTTCTCCATTATTTTCTTCCGGGTCAACCCAGTCGAATTCTCTTTTCAGGTAATCTTTCCAGTCAAAAACTGCTTCTACCGCTTTGATTGCTACTTCAACCATATCTGCAGTCGGTTCTTTCGTTGTCAGCTTCTGCATTGCCAGTCCCGGTTTGCTCATCATATCTGCAAATTTGGTATCTGTTCTGCCTGCCCACTGAATGATCTCAAAGGAAATACCGGATACAACCGGCACCATCAGAAGACGACCGAAAAGGCGTACCCAGTAACCAGGAACAAGTACAAATACAAAATGAAGACAGATACTTACCAGCATGACCAGGAACAGAAAGCTCGTACCGCAGCGCTTGTGCTGTCTGGAACTGGCCATAACGTTCTCAACCGTAAGCGGAAGTCCGTGTTCCACACAGTTGATACATTTATGCTCTGCACCGTGGTACATAAATGTTCTCTGAATATCTTTCATTCTGGAAATCAGAAACATATATCCCAGGAAAAGCGCAAGCTTCACGAATGCTTCGGCTACTGTTACACCAAACTCAGAGACTCCAACCTTACGAAGCAGACTGGCCAGTGCATACGGTAACAACATAAATGCAGCTACGGAAAATATGATTGAAATTGCCACAGTTATGTAAAGAAGCCACTGGAACTGCTTCGCTTCTTTGGCTTTCTTTGCAGAAAGCTCTTCTTCAGAAAGTGTAGCGTTTTTTGCTGCTTCTTTTTCGTCTTCTTCATCTCCTGCAATCTCTGCAGAATACATCAGACATTTCGTGCCAACAACCAGACCGTCCACAAAACTTACCACACCGCGGATGATCGGCCATTTCAGAAATCCGGCTTTACCAAAGGTACATTTATAGTCTTCTACTTTTATTTCTATTTCTTTATCAGGACGTCGCACTGCAACAGCATATTTATCCTTATGCCGCATCATAATGCCTTCCATTACCGCCTGACCGCCGATATTCGATGGTTTCATATATCACTCCATAAAAAATATATTTTCTTACAAAGAACCTGCCACCGGCAGCTTCTCCTGCATATTTTGGCAGAAAAGCAAAGACAGGCTGAGATTTCCCCAACCTCAACCTGTCTCTTGTTTCGTTATCTTGTCTGATTATTTGTTTAAGCCGTATTTCTTGTTGAACTTATCGATACGTCCGCGAGCCTGAGCTGCTTTCTGCTGTCCTGTATAGAATGGATGACATTTAGAGCAGATTTCTACATGGATATCTTTCTTAGTAGATCCTGTTACAAATGTGTTTCCGCAGTTGCAGGTTACAGTTGCCTGATAGTAGTTCGGATGGATTCCTTCACGCATGATTTTCACCTCTCTATAATTCTTCTATTTTCTATTCGTATTAATTTGACGAATTTACTATTTCGCAGCTTTCTGATTATAACACACTCAATATGCAAATGCAAGCTGTTTATAAAAATTTCTGTTTTTTTGCAGTCTGTATAAATTCGGCGTTGTTTTTGGTACGTGAAAACATGTTCAGAATCTGTTCTACCGCGTCTTCTGCCTTGAGGCTGTTGAGTGCACGGCGCATGTTATACACGGCTTCCTGCTCGTCCTTCGTCAGAAGCAGGTCCTCACGTCTCGTTCCGGATTTCTGGATGTCGATTGCCGGGAAAACTCTCTTTTCCTGTAATTTACGGTCCAGTACAAGTTCCATGTTACCGGTTCCCTTGAATTCCTCGTAGATAACATCGTCCATCTTGCTTCCTGTATCGACGAGTGCTGTTGCAAGGATCGTCAGACTTCCGCCTTCTCTCATATTACGGGCTGCACCAAAAAATCTTTTCGGCATGTGAAGTGCTGCCGGATCAAGACCGCCGGACAGTGTCCTTCCGCTCGGTGTCACGCAGAGATTGTATGCTCTGGCAAGTCTTGTGATAGAGTCAAGAAGGATCGTGACTTCCTGCTTATGCTCTACCAGACGGCGCGCACGCTCAACTACCATCTCAGAAACGCGTCTGTGGTGCTCCGGAAGCTCGTCAAATGTAGAATAAATAACTTCAACGTTATCGCCTTTGATTTCTTCTTTGATATCGGTAACTTCCTCCGGACGCTCATCGATCAGAAGAATGATCAGATGCATGGACGGATTGTTCTTAAGAATAGACTTTGCAACATCCTTTAAAAGTGTCGTCTTACCTGCTTTCGGAGGAGAAACGATCATGCCTCGCTGTCCCTTACCGATCGGACTTAACAGATCCATGATACGCATTGCAACTGTACCGCCCGGACGCTCCATACGCAGACGCTCATTCGGGAAGATCGGGGTCATATCTTCAAAATTATATCTTCTCTGACCTTCGCTCGGTGGGAAACCATTGATGGAATTTACATAGAGAAGCGCACTGAACTTCTCCCCCTGTGTCTTGATGCGGATGCTTCCCTGCACGATATCTCCTGTCTTTAAGTTAAAACGCCTGATCTGGGACGGAGATACATAAATGTCATTCTCACCCGGCAGATAATTGGCACAGCGAATAAATCCATATCCATCCGGAAGTACTTCCAGAATGCCATTTGCTTTCTCGCCGCTGTCAAGCTGGGCTGTCTCCGCCGGATTCTTGCAGGTGTACTCTGTACGTTCCTGATAATTCTTTCTTTCTGATGTATCATAAGAAGTACGTGGTTCCCGAACACGGTTTTCTTCTCTGGCACAACTTTCTTCTCTGGCGGACTCTTCCTGTCTGTGTTCAGTATTTTTAGATTCCGCACTGCCTGCAGACGCCTTTTCCTTTTCGTCTTCTTCGAGCATACGCTCTATCAGTTCCGGCTTTCTCAAAGTAGAAATCCCCTTCAATCCTCTTGCCTTTGCAAGGTCTTTTAATGTAGCAAGGGACAACGATTCATATTTTTCTCTCATATAAAAATCCTCTCAGTCTTTTCAAGGCCTATTTATTTGATACCAGTTATTCAGGAATATCTGTCTGACTCGACATGAATTTCAGAATGCCAAAAGAAAACTCTGAGAGAGCTTTCTTTTGGATACTTAAGAATATTTTATCACAACTTGAAACTTCTGTCCAGCAGATAGAACAGAAGTTTAGATGTTACTGTCCACAGGTAGTATTCCGCGAGGTGTTTTGCCATGAATAATGGCCAAACCCGATCACAGTATCGTTTTAGTGGAGCAGGTTACCTACGATTCCATAAGAAACCACATACATGATCACGGTTGCCATGATCAGTCCACAGAAGATCGCAACAGATGACTTCTTGATATCGACTTCCAGAAGGGATGCGATCAGAGAACCTGTCCATGCACCGGTTCCCGGAAGTGGCACTCCCACAAACAAAAGTAAACCCAGAAATTCATATCGTTTGATCTGGTCACTCTTTCCCATGGCACGTTTTTCCAGTCTTTCGATCAGTCCGTGGAAAATCTTTGTTTTTTTCATCAGTTTGAAAATCTGGCGGATAAAAAGCAGGATAAACGGAATCGGGATAATATTTCCTATAATACAGATTGGGATGGCTTTTGCTGCGGATACTTTCAGAAGTGATGCCGCCAGAAGCCCTCCTCGAAGCTCCAGAATCGGGATCATGGAAATGATAAATATGACCATCTCCCTTGAAATGTGCTGTGACAGGTTATCCGTAAACCAATGAACTAAAACTTCCATAAATTCTCCTTTTTGAAATACTCTTTTACGAAATCAAGGAAAGTCTGCATTTCTTTTCTTGTTCCGATTGTAATGCGCAGGTGGTTATCTGTTCTTCCACCCGGAAAATAACGTACATAAATATGCTGTTCGCGCAATGCCTGAAACAGCTGTTTTGCAGGACAGTTCGCATGAGAAACAAAAATGAAGTTGGCTTTGGAATCTTCAAAAGAAAAGCCAAGTCTTTTCAGCTCCTGCTTTGTCCATTCTCTTGTCTCTATGATTTTATCACAGGTCTTGTGAAAATATGCCTGATCTTTGATCGCAGCCACACCTGCTTCAATCGATGTACGGTTCATCGTATAAGAGTTGAACGAATATTTCACATCATTCAGGTAAGCAATCAGTTTCGGACTTCCCATTGCAAATCCGATACGCATGCCTGCCATGGATCTTGATTTGGAAAATGTCTGAACGACCAGCAGATTCTCGTATTTATCGATCAGGGAAAGTGCTGATTCTGTACCAAAATCTACATATGCTTCATCTACGATCATGATCACATCCTGATTATGAGAAATAATTTCTTCTATCTCATCAAGCGGCAGAGACACACCGGTCGGTGCATTCGGATTTGGAAAAATAATGCCGCCGTTTTCACGGAAATAATCTTCTTTCTTTATATGGAAGTGTTCGTCCAGTTCCGGACGCTCATACGGAATCTGAAACAGATCTGCCCATACATCGTAGAAAGAATACGTAATATCCGGAAAGAGGATCGGTTTTTCACTGTTAAAAAATGTCAGAAAGCTCATTGCAAGCACATCATCTGAACCGACGCCTACAAACACCTGCTCATCCAAAAGGCCATATTCAGCCGCGATCGCATGAACCAGATCCTTTGCGGCAGGATCTGGATAAAGTCTCAGTGCATCTGTCTCTGTATTTTTAAGAACCTCTGCTACACCCGGTGCCGGAGGATATGGGTTTTCATTTGTATTTAATTTGATCATATCCGGCTGGTTCGGCTGCTCCCCCGGTGTATACGGAACTACCTTGCGGATATTTTTTTCCCAGTTGTTCATTCTAAAGTCTGTCCCTTCTTTATTAAATCAGATGCGTGCAACACCCGTTCTTCTGGCAGCCTCTGCAACAGCTTTAGCTACTGCCGGTCCGACACGCTTATCAAAAGCCTTCGGAATGATGTTGTCCGCACTCAGCTCTTCATCACTGATCAGTGCCGCAATTGCTTTTGATGCGGCAATCTTCATCTCTTCATTGATATCACTTGCCCGTACATCAAATGCACCACGGAATACGCCAGGAAACACCAGTACGTTATTGATCTGATTCGGGAAATCAGAACGTCCGGTTGCTACAACCTTCGCACCGCCTTTTTTTGCTTCATCCGGCATGATTTCCGGTGTCGGGTTTGCCATTGCAAATACGATTGCATCATCTGCCATCGTGCTTACCATCTCCGAAGTTACGATATTCGGTGCAGATACACCGACAAAAATATCTCTTCCTTTCATGGCTGTCTTCAGATCGCCGTGCAGACGCTCTTTGTTTGTGATCTCTGCCATTTCTTTCTGTGCCGGATTCATCCATTCTTCACCCGGTGCAAGAATACCATTACGGTCAACAAGAACCACATCACCGATTCCAAGTTCAAGAAGCAGACGACAGATAGAAATACCGGCGGAACCGGCTCCGTTGATTACAACTTTTGCCTCGGAAAACTCTTTGTGTACATAACGAAGTGCATTAGTAAGACCGGCAGCCACGACGATTGCTGTTCCGTGCTGGTCATCATGGAATACCGGAATGTCACATTTTTCTTTCAGTTTCTTTTCGATTTCAAAACATCTCGGAGCAGAAATATCTTCGAGGTTGATACCACCGAAAGATCCGGAGATCAGATAGATTGTATTAACGATTTCATCAACATCATTGCTCTTGATACACAGAGGAAAAGCATCAACATCACCAAATGCTTTAAAAAGTGCGCATTTCCCTTCCATAACCGGCATTCCGGCTTCCGGTCCGATGTTACCGAGTCCGAGGATCGCGGAACCATCTGTAACAACCAGGCACATATTCCACCTTCTGGTAAGTTCATAGGATTTATTAATATCCTTCTGGATTTCCAGACATGGCTGCGCTACACCCGGTGTATAAGCCAGAGAAAGGTCTTCTTTGTTTTCTGCCGGTACGCGTGTAACAACTTCGATCTTGCCCTTCCATTCTTTGTGTAATCTCAGTGATTCTTTTGCGTAATCCATTTTATTTTCCTCCTGTATATCCCTGCGATTTATTTTGCTGCATTTCATCCAAGCATTTCTCAATTGTGTCCATGTGTTCTGACATGCAAAGCTCTGCCAGCTTGTCATCATTATTTATGATAGCTTCCACAAGTCTGCGATGCTGTTCATCAATTTCAGCGGCCGACATGTTTTTCTGCATGATGTATTCCCGCGTTCCTGAAATAATATTATCGGTAAGCTGATCTGCTGCTGCAAGCACACTGTAGATCATCGGATTATCTGCAATCTTCGCAATCTTTGTATGTAATTCTTTATCCAGCTCACCCCGACGTATCTCATCTTCCGCAGAATCTATCTGTGTCAGGATTCTGAGAAGTTCCGCAGCGTCAAGTGGTGTGCATTTCCTTGCCGCAAGAATTGCCATTTCTCTCTCCAGTGCTGCACGGAGCTGCTGATTCTGTCTGAAATAACTGTTATTCAGCTTAAACAGAATTGATAACGGCCCGATCAGCCAGCTGTCAAGATCATCCGCTATATAATTACCACCGCCCGGTACCGGTTTGATGATTCCAAGTAACTCCAGCGCTCTGAGCGCCTCACGTACTGCCGGTCGGGACACTCCCATCGTCTCTGCCATCGTTCGTTCTGCCGGAAGTGCATCTCCCGCTTTCAGACGCCCGCTCTGAATATTGTCTGTAATCTGATTCAATATTCCGTTAAACGTCCGCTCGTCTCCAATTTCTTTAAACATAACCCCACCTCCTGCATTCTCTACTAATATATCATTTCCGGCAGTTGTCGGCAAGTCTTCCATCGTGTTCCAACTGGATTCTTTTATGATTACTGTTCACTCCGTTCACAGTAACCTGGTCAAAATGCGTTTCAAATCACCTTCGGTGATGGCATTTTGCCCTGTATATCTCGGGATTTTGCCATATTCATGGCAAAACACCTCGCGGAATATTACCTGCCAACAATAACCTCTTATGTACATTTTGTGTTTTATTTCTAAACTTTTTCTATATTATATTGACAAGTTGAAAAAAGAACGCATAATGGAAGTAGATATTATTTTTAAGTAAGGGAGATTATCTTATGAAAAAAAGAAACATTTTGCTCTTTTCAGCAATTGCTGCCGCATCGATCACCATGGCAGGCTGCGGTTTTTCCGCAGAGGATCCTGCTGACAGCCAGGCTGTATCCATAACTCCAGAAGCAGAAGTCACCGCTACACCGGCTCCTACAGCCACTCCAGCTCCTACAGCTACACCGGCTCCGACCGTAACTCCGGCAGCAGGCGCTTCCGGCACAGACGCTGCAGGCACTGCAGCAGCAGATGGAACCACAACAGATGGAACTGCTTCTGACGGATCAACTTCTGCAGACAGTACTTCCTCTGATGCATCTGCCGGTACTGACTCAGGCTCTGATACAGGCGCTTCCAGTACAAGTACTTCTTCAGGAGATGCTTCTGCCTCTGTTGGAAATTCTTTCACTTCCTTTATGGATGCATACGGTACACCGATCGAATATGAGCCGGCATATGATGCAAACGGCAACGAAGTAGGTGGTGTTTATTCCTACAACGACTTCTCCGTTACAACAGACTTCACTTCCGGAAGCGAAGTTGTAGCAGCAGTTGATTATTATTGATTTTAACCTCAAAAAATCCCTCACTCATCACTGAGTGGGGGATTCTTTTTTCTTTGTTCTTTCATATTCTTTCAGTTCTTTCAGAGCTTTCTCACCCTGCGGATACAGAATGATGATATTAAAGACCGTCATAAGTCCGATTCCGACATCCCCAAGATCCCACACAAATGTATATGCTGCAAGGCCGCCGATGAACAGCATCACAAGCGCCAGTACTTTGTACGCAGTCTGTGAAGCCCAGTTATCTCCAAAAAGATATGCAACATTGCTTCTCGCATAAAAAAGGATGCCCAGAAACGTCGAAAAACTAAATAAAAACAGCGTTGCCGCAATAAAGATCACGCCAAACCTCCCAAGATGATGTTCCATAGCTGTCTGCAGAAGATCCATTCCGGAAAGTCCGGCAACTTTCTCTTCCGGTGCAAGCAGCATGATAAATGCCGTGCAGCTGCAGATCACGATCGTATCGACAAATACCCCGAGGGCCTGTACCAGTCCGGCTTTGACCGGCTGATCACATTCTGTTGCTGCCGCCGCACATGGAGCAGATCCGGAACCTGCTTCATTGGAAAACAGTCCGCGTTTGATTCCATTCATAAGTACAGCACCAAATCCGCCGGCGGCTGCCTGCCGGAATCCAAATGCTTCCTCAAAAATCCTTGCAAAAACGCCCGGCAGACTTCCAATATTCATCACAATGATCAGAATCGTGATTGCAAAATAGCATACCGCCATGACCGGTACTACCATATCCAGGATCTTAACTGTCGCATCTTTACGAAGCACGATCACAGCCGCCACAGCAACAAGTACTACCGTCGTATAGATCGGCGGAATTGAAAATGCATTTTTAAAAGAAGAGACAACGGAATTACTGATCACCTGACTGATACCGCACCAGCAGATCAGACCGGAGATTGCAAACAATACAGAAATTACCACTTTGTTTCTCTTTTTCTTCTGTTTTTCTTCTACATATGAATGAATATAATATGCCGGACCACCGCGATAACCGCCGTACAGTGGGTCTTTTTCTTTGTAAAGCTGTGCCAGTGTCGCTTCAATAAAAGCCGTTGACGAACCGATAATTGCAGTCACCCACATCCAGAAAATCGCACCGGCACCGCCTGCCGAAATTGCCGCAACAACACCAACCAGATTTCCCATACCGACACGGGTTGCCGTCGAAACGATCAGGGTCTGGAAGGAAGACAGACTGTTTTTATCTTGTTTCTTCTCAACCAGCGCCTGCACCATATCCGGAAACAACCGGATCGGCAGAAAACGCGTCCGAATTGTAAAATAAATTCCTGTGGGAATCAATAATATAATTAGAAGCGAAATCCCCAGAGTGCTGCCGCCCGGCAGTGGAATCTGCACCAGATCTCCCCACAAAAAGCTGTATACTTTCTCAATCAGATTAACAATCATACTTTAAACCCTCTTCCATTTCTCACATACCCGAAAGAACTCCGGGCAGACACTATCTCAGTATATCCCATATTACCCCTTAAACACAAGCACTTTTGGGGTTTAAAGTCAAAAACTTTAAATAATCTAAGATTCAATGTCACACCCTCCCGCAGTACTTGACGGTTACAGCATATTTGTTTATAATAGGCTTGTCTGATGAATACTGTTTATTCAGACATTTCAAATTACATACAGATTGATAACAGGGGAGCTTGTAAAACAGGCTGAGAGGAAGTTTGTAACTTCGACCCATAACCTGATTTGGATAATGCCAGCGTAGGGATGCGTTAGATGATTTGGATTGCATTTTACCCGGTTACGGGGAGGCATGACATGTTATGATCTCTTTTGTTTTCAGTCGAAGACGAGGGAGGTCTTATTTTATGTTCAGCTTTATGGTAACAAGCGAAGGCGGACTGACAACAGCCGGATATGCCATCGCGATCATCGCAGGAATCGTTCTGTTCCTCGCCGCAATCTACTTTGCAGGCAAAAATTCAGAAAAGAAAAAACTCACAACAAGACAGCTTGTTTTCTGTGCCGTAGCAATGGCGCTCGCCTTTGTTACTTCTTATCTTAAAATCTTCACCCTTCCATGGGGCGGAAGCGTCACACTCTGCAGTATGCTTTTCATCGTACTGGTTGCTAACTGGTATGGCGTAGGCACCGGCATCACCGTTGGTCTTGCTTACGGAATCCTGCAGTTCATTCAGGAACCATATGTACTTTCCTTTTTCCAGGTATGCTGTGATTACATCCTTGCATTCGCCGCTCTTGGTATTGCCGGCTTCTTTGCAAAACAGAGCCACGGCCTTCTGAAAGGTTACATCGCAGCTGTGGTCGCACGAGGATTTTTCCATGCACTCGGCGGATATCTGTACTGGATGAGCTACATGCCGGATAATTTCCCGAAATCACTCACAGCTATCTACCCAATCGTATATAACTACAGTTACCTGCTTGCAGAAGGAATCATCACCGTGATCGTAATCTCTATTCCTGCAGTGTCCAAAGCACTGACTCAGGTAAAGAAGGCAGCACTGGGTACTTCCCTGTAACCCGCAAGTTTCATATGGTACTTCCCTGTAACCCGTCAGTTCACACTGGCAAGTGTAAAGAAAAACCGCAAAGGGACTTGCCAGTCCCCTTGCAACCCCTGGGCGGAATGTAAGACGGAAACTTTGTCTTATGTAGTACCCTTAGAAAAATTCTCCTGGTGTTTCAGATCAGCAATTTTTCGTATAAATAATATCGCAGTATATAAAAATAGCGGGCTTCTTCTCTGTCATATGGAGAAGATGTCCCGCTATTTTTTCATTCTGCTGGTTACTATGTCAGTAATTAGTCGGCATTGTTCTGATATATTCTGCTGTTATTTTCCTGGTTTCCTGCTCTTCTCCACAGATTTGGTTGACCTGGAACTCCGCTCCCACAAACCGAGTCATCTTCCAGCTCCTGCTTCAATGACTTTCAAGCAAGTTTCCGTAGTCTAAGTCATCCCTTTTCATGTATTCCGTTGACCTTTGTCAGACTTACTCTTCTCCAGATCATCCATTTTCATGCGCCCCGTTGACTCTTGTCAGATTTATTCTTCTCTAAGTCATCCATTTTTCCTAGATTCCGTTGACTTCCTGACACCTTTCCCATCCACGGGGCAATTCATCTTCTCAATTTCGTTGATCCCCTGATGCCTTTCCCATCCACAGGTCAATTCATTCTCGCAATTTCGTTGACTCCCTGACACCTTTCCCATCCACGGGGCAATTCATCCTCTCAATTTCATTGATCCCCTGACGCCTTTCCCATCCACGGGTCAATTCATCTTCCCAAATTCCTCTGGTTCCTCCACTACTTACTTCTCTCAGTCACCTCACACCCATAGAAGAACAAAGCGGACAAGTCCGCTTCAAACTCCCTGAATCCC